>VFQP010001605.1_pt1 | contig 29347 bp, 47 predicted proteins | sample 3512351 | NCBI WGS metagenome assembly VFQP01 (sample SAMN10412372, study PRJNA504923) | tailings metagenome | isolation source: Relicate 1 Philex TSF1 revegetated site | place: Philippines: Tuba, Benguet | collected 2017-08-29
GTGTGTGTGTGTGTGTGTGTGTGTGTGTGTGTGTGTGTGTGTGTGTGTGTGTGTTCTGTCACAATACGAATGATCTCTCCACAAACACACAACCACATCACAACCACATCACACCCAACATCACACCCAACACCACACGCAACACAACACCCACCACCCACCACACCACCCACCACCAGGGCATGTGGACACCACAGATATAGTAGGTTTGCTATGCCTGCAGCCGGCAGCCCAGGGTGGTATTTCAAGTTGGGCAAGCAGTGTCAGCATATATAATACCATGCTACAACAGCGACCGGATTTGGTCAACGCTCTCATGCAGCCGTTGTATGTTGACCGCAAGGGTGAGGTGCGTGGGGGTGGGTGGGTGGGTGAGTGATGTGGGTGGGTGGGTGGTGATACTACATGTATGCATATGTGTACCTGTGTGTGTGGTGTTGTTCCTTGTGGTTGATTTTGTTGTTTTTTCACACATTCACACTCATTTCACACACATCTGCTTGTCCACACATGCCCCTCCTCCCCCTCCCCCCTCCACTTCACCACTCCCCTTTCATTTCTCACAAGGTCCCCCCCCATAAGCACCCCTACTACATGATCCCCGTGTTCAGCTTCCATGCCCATCGGCTCTCTGTGTACTACCAAGGTGGGTATTATGAATACACACAGAGGCATGCAGAGGTGCCTAGGCTGACTCAGCTCCAGCAGGAGGGGATAGACATGTTTGCACAGGTAGTATGTGTATGTGTATGGGGTGGTGTATGGTGTGTGTGATGGGTTCAGGGACTGCGTACAACAGGGAATGCATACAACAAGTGAATACAAGGGTTGTATATCTAGTGAATGCATACAACATCCGCACACAACATACACACAAATTCCTACACACACATAATCCTACACACACATAATCCTACACAGTTGGCACAAGATGACGTGCATAGGTTGGATCATGTGCTACAACCTGGTGATATACAGTTGCTGCACAATCACACCATGGTGCACACCCGTACAGCATTCATTGATGATGAGGTATGTGCAATCAAGACACACAAGAGATGTGTGATGACATGCAATTGTACATGTGTGTAGTGTGTGCACACTTGGTGACATGAGCTTGAGAGGTGTACCATGCACACACCATACACACACACACCATGCACACACCACACTGCACACCACATATAAACCACACACGCACCACACACACCAGGATGAAGCACGCAAACGGCATTTGCTGCGGTTGTGGGTGGCCCCTGCAAATGCCAGGCCCCTCCCCCCCGTGATGGCTGATGCGTATGGTGGCAGTGTGGTGGTGGGTGCACGAGGTGGGGTGGTGGTGCCATACTGCACACCACACTTGGCATTTGATCCATGGTCAGAGGGAGATTGTGTTGCTCAAGGAAAAGGGACAACGCAAGAGGAGGCAGGGATGACATAGAACAACACGGGGTGTTTTTCATATTTGTGTCATTCTGTTTTGTGTGTTCGGTTGAAACAACCTTGGATTCACGATTTACGCCTTGGATTCACGATTTGATTGCATAAACACATCAACAGCAGCACCTCTTCCTCGCCAACCACACGATGTCACGCATCACTGTCAGGATGGTCACCAACCACCTTCCTTGCGGAGACAAGGTCGTAATCAGTGTATCGGGTCCCAATGCTTCGATCTTGGAGATAAAAAAGGCGTTGGAAAAGGCAACCGGTGTGCCTGTGGGTGATCAAAAGCTCATGCTGGGCTCCATCTCCCAACTTGCCATGCTTGACAAGAGGCTTCCCCTGCGGTTCACATCCTGCGGGACGGCCAACTCGCTTTCCCTGGTGTTTCAATCTGCGTGAGAGGGCCAAGTACACGTGTTCTGTTGTGGCGGGGCCACGGCCGGTTGTGTGTGTTTGTTTCCTTCCTGCTTTTTGCAAATCATCTGCATCATATTTTTGTTACCCAATCTGCAACAAATTACCTATATTCCATACATAAATCAACGCAGCGCGTGCCATGTGGCATGTCGCTCTCTGTGCAGCGCAGCATCCACAGCAGCATCCACATCTGGTACTACAATCTCCGCTGGATCCTGCTGACAATTGGTAATCCCATGCGACGGTTGAAACACACCTGTGTGTACCAGTACCGACACCCATGGCGGGCCTGCAGCGTTGGCGCCTCGCACGTCTGCAGCTGGATTGTCGCCCACTGCGTATATTGCTGTAAATGGATTGCATGGCGGGGGTTTTGCTGTTTGGTGCTGGCCATGTTGGCGACGTTCACGATGATGATGATGACGACGATGGTCATCATCATCTGCGCTGTGACCGTCTGCATGACCATCCCCCTCCATCCTCGACAGTTGTTTCACCAGCAGCTGTTCTGCCAATGCATATGGATCTGGATTGGGCTTTCCAAACACGCGCACACCTCGCAATGGTATGCCTGCAACCTGTGGTGCATTCGGCATCTTGGTTGCGCACATGCGGTGTACGTCAAATAGGCGACACATCCCTGCCATTACACCCTCCATACACCTACATACACCCTCCATACACCCTCCATACACCCGTCACACACCCTCCATACACCCTCCATACACCCGTCACACACCTTCTCATACAGTGCATGCAGTGCCGCAGCAAATGCACCCTGCCCAAATCGTGGTGCTGGGTGCTCATTTGCCCACAGTAAGTCAGGGTTGGAGAAAAACAAGGGGATGACAGGTGCGGCATGGGGCGGTTGGATGTGATGGCCCAGGACACCCCCTCCTAGCAACACATCTATTGTGAGTTGCAAGTCACGATACCTAAGGGTTTTTGAGTGGGGGTTGGTGTGTGAATGGGAGGTGGTGGTGGTGGGAGGGGGTGGGAGGGGGTTGGAGAGGGTGGGAGGGCGTGAGTGCATGCAAGGGGTGTAGGGTATGGCGTGAGTTGTACGTCTGTATGTGGCACACTGCACAACATCACACACACACCAGTCTGCAGGGTCATTAAATACAAAAATGGCACGTATAGGTCGTGTAGGAGTTCCCCCTGGTAGCTGCACACCAGCTTCCCATGCTGGCTCATCTATGTGAGAGGGGTTGATGGTGTTTTTGAATGTGAATGTTGTGGTTTTTTATGTCATTGCTATGTTGTCACACATATACATCCCTGTCTGCGGCACCATATACACGCTGCACACAACACAACAGCACATCCTCTCAAGCACACCAACCACAAACCCCCTCTCAACCACACAAATACAACACAACCCTAGTCAAGCCCACACCACCCCTTCTCAACCACACACACCACCCCCTACCAAGCACACACACCACCCCCTATCAAGCACACACCACCCACTACCAACCACACACCTGGAACCCCTTTCAATGGAACAGCATGAGGAAAGGCTTCCACCAGCTGTTGCGTCGTCACCACATGACGAAATCCATACGCACTCGCAACCTCAGGTACCCTGTTGCGGCCCAACACCAACACAGGCTGGGATGCATAGGTGGGTACGAGTTGTTTAAATGGAGTGTGGGATAATACCACATGGCCCTCGTCTATTGGCTTTCCCAGCCACTGAGAGAGCTGGGCAGCCTTGGGTGGGTGGTGGGTGGGTAGGTGTGGGTGGGTGTATTGGTACAGGCATGTGTGGGTGGGTGGGTGTATTTGTACAGGAATGGGTGTGACACATGCTGTCTTCCCTCCGAGTCTAAACCAATCTACATCAACATGTTCAACGTGTCAACACCCTTGACAAAAGCGTCAGCACTGGGTATTTTCTCTCCCCAAAAGCATACCTTGGTTGATTCCAGTACGCCCCCGCCGTTGGTGAGAAAGACAAAGGGGACCCGCTGGATGGGCACTGTGGCACCCGGTGGGGGTGGGTGGTAGAGCTTGTCAAGTGCGGCTATGGCTTGTTGCAACACGCGCTTGCCACGCACAAGCACGCCATCGATATCAAAGGCAAAGGCATAACGGGTAGTGTAGGGGGATTGTGTTGTGCTGTAGAGTTGGAGATGGATGGGTCCAACGATGGGTGACTGACTTTGGATCCCCCAACAACTTGCTGTGATTCGTCGAGGTACTTGAGAGGCGAGCAACTGCAATGCGAGTCTGCGTGAAACACTGCTTGCAAGGTGAAACATGCTTGTCGGACACAACGATGTGGGATAATGAGTGATGTCTAGTTTTGACACATTTATGAAACAATACTGTAATAAAAAACGCACGCCATACCTGACAAGCACATACAACATCAACAGTAAAACGCGTACAATCCAGATGCAATGATGGACAGACAATCCACCAACTTGCCTCGTGCCCCAAGTGGGCACCCTAGCGATCTTCAGGACGTGAGCCTCGCCCCATCGTCTTCTCAATACAATACCAATGGCGCCACAGCTTCTTTTGAGGTCGAATCAGGCTCCATGCATGATGACAAGCGTGGCTTGTTTGCAGGCAATGAGCGCTCCTACTCGTATCCCACCTCGACGTCCACTGCATGTGACACTGCAGCACCTCCAGAGGTGCCTCTCAATCCACACGATGTGGAGCCAGTCGCCAAGTGGTACCACAGCACCTTTCACACCGTCACCGCGGTGGTTGGGGCAGGCGTGCTCGGGTTACCATAGTATGTGCGTGTTGGGTGTGGATGTGTCGTGGGTTTGAATGTGTTTGAGATGCATGTGTATTATGATGTGTGTATCGTATGTGCATCATGTCTGATGTGGCTTGCTGGTGAGTATAATGAGGCAGACACATGCTTGTATATAACACCCAGATGCACACACACGCACACACACACACGCACACACACACACACACACACACAACCTGCACACTCTGCTCCTCTCCCCAGTGCATTTCGGTGGCTAGGGTGGGCATCAGGTGAGATCAGCTTAGCAGTGGCATGTATTGTATCCTATTACACAAGTTACCAGCTTGCTGAATTGCATCACTATGAGGGGGCAAGGCATAACAGATATAGAGACCTTGGGAAGGCTGTACTTGGTATGGTGGGGTGAGTGAATGTGTATGTGCGTGTGTGAGTGTGTGGGGGGGATGTACTTGGTATGTGAGCGTGTGTGATGTACATGGTATGTGAGCGTGTGTGATGTACATGGTATGTGAGAGTGTGTGTGTGTATCCTACCTACCTACCTCCCCACGTTCCCTCAACCCCCCACACCACCCTCTTGATGACACCAAAACCCACACTCTTGATCACACCAAAACCCACACACTCATGATTATTACACAAACCACACACTCTTCATCATACCAAAACCTCCTACTTATTCAAACACCCCACACACACGCAGGTCCCCGCCTCGGCCTGTGGCTCATCGTCCCCTTTCAAGTGGGTGTCATGGTTGGCCTAGGCATCACCTACACAGTCACTGCTGGCCAGTCACTCAAGGCCCTCTCACAGGACTGGTGCTTTTATGATGCCAGTCAATGTGATCAGGGGTTGACCGGCTGGATTTTTGTGTTTGGGTGTTTGCAGGTGCTTCTTAGTCAGCTGCCCAATTTTCATGGGCTGTGGTGGGTGTCAATGTTGGGGGCGGTGACGAGTTGTATGTATACGTGTATTGCTGCGTTTGCGTCTGCTGCGTATATAGGTATGTTGGTGTGGGTGGTGGTGGGTTGAGAGCAGGGGGGGGAGGATGGGAGAGGTGGGGAAATGTGTGGGTGGGTGATGCAGGTGAGGTATGTGTGTGCATGGTGGCAATAGATTGTGTATGTACGCGTATTCTACACACACACACACCCATTGCACACACCACACACCCGTTGAACACAACACCTATTGTACACACCCAACCCACACCAACCCCACCCAACAAAAACAGGAAAACCATCAGAGCCCTACCCAGACAGTCTCAACCCAACCACAGCAGACACCGTGTTCTCCATATTGTCTGCCCTGGGTGGCATCACTTTTTCCCTGGGGGGACACTCTGTCCTGCTGGAAATTCAAGCCACCCTGGCAGAACCACCCAAAGCAGTGGTAGCCATGATGCGCGGTATAAGTGCAGCATATGTGGTGGTGGTGGTGGGGTATTTCCTGGTCGCGTCGTTGGGGTATGCTGCGTTTGGGGTGGGGGTTGCGCCCAATGTGTTGTTGTCTATACCTGGGCCGAGGTGGTTGATTGATATTGCCAACTTTTGTGTGTTTATTCATGTGGCGGCTGGGTACCAGGTGTGTTGGTGTGTGTTTGGGGCGGCGAGGGGGATACTCTAGCACGCTGGTGGGTGGGGGTGTTTGTGTATATATGTGTGCATTTCTGCGTGTGTGGATTCATGCGATATACGCACATCAATATGCATGCACATGTGTGCACATGTGTATTTCCCAACATGATGGCCTCTCATGAGCACACACACAGACACACAACATACACACACACATTGTACACAACACATGCACCTGCACCCCAACACACAGGTGTTTTCAATGCCATTGTTCGAGGCATGGGAGGTGTTGATCATCAACAAGGGATGGCGCATCACAAGGACACCATGGCTCATGCGCGTGTTATTTCGTTCGATATATGTGATTTGCACGACCCTGATTGCAGCAACATTTCCGTTTTTTGAAGGCACGTGGGTGGGGTGGGTGGATGGACATTCAGTGTGGGGGGTGGATGCACATTTCCCTAATCGCCCCATGTACTGTTTGTACTGCACCACCCTCACTGTTCCTCCCATCTTTGTGTATACATCCCACACAAACTGACAGTAGTGGTCACGGTGTAGGACCACATGTGCCACACATTAACCCCTCCCCCCCCCCCCACACACCCCTCACACCACCCACAGATCTGATGGGTCTTATTGGTGCCATTGGTTTTTTGCCAATGACGTTTATAATGCCAGCTGTGATGTGGCTGGTTGCACGACGTACCAACATGTTGGAGAAATGCTGGAACTTGCTCATCATTGTTGTGTTTACTATAATAGCAGTGCTGTCGTTTGTGGGGGCGATGCGCAACATCATTGTGCATGCTTCCAACTATACATTCTGGAGCTGATTTCGTTGTTTTTGATGGTGGTAGTATTGTGATGATGCCATGAATATGGTAACTAGCACAACTTGCTTCTTCTGGGGTGGTGGCGTCCCATCAGGTGCGGTCCCATCAGCCATCTATGTGCAATAGTCGACTATGATCACAAAACCCTACTCTTTTTTCGAGATCCACACATCTCTGCTTATAAACAGTGTGACTTGTGCAGACAGACCCCACAATACCCAAGAAAATACCCACAGAATACAGCAGCACGCTCGACATTTTGCTGCAATCGTAGCACCCAAAAACTTACCCAACGCCAGGCCGCATAAACACACCAACACAGTACGTAGTAGTATTTGTAATGTATTACACACGCAGAGGAACTAATGCATGGTTGGGATAAGCAACATCGGTTGCTAGTCAGCAGCAGTTCTTCGCGAGCCAGCCCTTCGCGATGCGTGTTATTTTCCATAAAATAACATGCATCGTGCGATGTTGATAACTATGCAACATGCTTGTTGAGCAAGTAAAGGGCTGGCATGTCTCAACCACATTGAAGCCTCATGCGTTGATCACCACCACCTATCCCCACAGGCACTTGATACAGCAGCAGCCGGCAGCATACACACCAGGCAATGGTGCTCCCCATGGCCACCATGAAGAAACCCAAACCCCACATGATCACCATTGGCAGTCTGCAGGTCAACCGCAACCACATTGCACTTGTTGCCATCACCCTTGTGCTTTTGTATTTCGTGTTTATGCGTGGAGACAGTGGGGTTGCCCCTGCTCGTGCCAGCACGGTGGGATTGAAAATCAAACATCCTGCATTGCCTGATTATGTACGAGGCAATGGGGATTTGAAACACATTTTGACCAAAGTACGAGAAATGCAAGTGGATGTGGCTGATTTCTGGCTCACCCATGGACCAGATGTCAAGTGGGGTGGGTTTTATGGCACCCTGGATCGACAGGGGAGACCCACATCACCCTCATACAAGGGGCTGATTCAACAGGTGTGGCTGGATGTGGGGGGTTGCTGTTGGAGAGTTTGGTTATTGCAGAGTGTGGATATTGCAGAGAGTTGTGTTGAGCTGTCTGTGTCATGCAACCTGCAACGTCGTTTGTGATCACCACCGATACTAACCATTGTGTGATCACCACCAATCATCACCAGGCTCGCCACCTCACCTCATTGTGTTTGATGGCTGAACACTTTGGCTTGCAACCCAAAATTGTAGAGGTGGCCACGGCAATGTACAATTTTGTGCGTGACTCGTTTTATGACTCAGCCACCCAGGCATTCTTTTACATTGTGTCTCCTGATGGATCTGAAAAACTCGAACCTGGAAAACAGCTGTATGCCAACATGCATGGTGTGGCTGCATTTGCGTATTATGGAAGAGTGTTTGGGTCAGAGGAAGCACTGCAGATTGCCGTGGCGGTATGATGATGGTGTTGTGTCGATGAGGATGTGATGGCGGTGTTTGTTCGGTGTGGTTATGTTCGTATGACATGTGTATGTTTGTACATGTGTGCATATTTGGACAAATGCACACAAGTGCAATTATATTCCATACCACTACCATTGTCACGCATGTCCACCTACTTATACACACACACACACACACACACACACACACCAGGTATACAACTATTGGGAAAAACACACCCACGACAACGAACACGGTGGGTGGGATGAGAGCAAGGACGTACCAAAGTTGAAAAGCGACGATGCCCGAACAGTAAAGGGTGTGGATACCCACCTGCATGTGATGGACGCACTTATGAAAATTCATGATGCTGTGCAAGACCCCCAAGTGCCAGTGCGCCTCAAGGAACTGTATGAGGTATGTTTTTTTTCAGGAAAGGAGAGGGGGGCAGACGATGTTTTTTTTCAAGAAAGGAGAGGGGGGCAGACGCATACAAGCAGAGAGGGGAAGTGCGCAGGAGAGGGGGGGTAGAGACATACACATATACATGCAGGGGGGTTTGAGATAAAACATAACAAATTGAAAACCCAAAACACACAACCACATGTTGCATCCACATCACCTTGGATCCACATCCCCACACGATATCCCATCCCCACACGATATCACATCCCCCCCCCCTCACACAGCTCTTCACCACGCGTTTTATCAACCGGGAAAGCAACATGATGCTCACTGAATTCTCCCTCACCTGGAAACCCCTTCCGGAAGCACAAACCCACGTTTCCTATGGGCACGACCTCACTGCTGTGTGGATGCTTTCTGAGCTGGGGAAACAGCTGGGGAACCTTCCGGAAGCAGATGTGGAGCTGCTGACTAGGCTGGGAACGTTGGCAATGGAGAGGGCGTATGATACCAAGTTGGGTGGGTTTTTTGAATACGGGTCGGATGATGGGACCGTACAGGGACGGTATGTGTGTGTGTGTGTGTGTGTGTGTGTGTGTGTATTTTTCCCAGGGTTTCTTGGGTGGGGGAGGAGGGGCTTTGGGTTTTTTGGGGGAGGAGGGGAGGGAGGGAGGAGGGGCCCCTGGATAGTGTGTGAGGGTGTGTGAGTGCAAGAGTGTTGTTGTTTGTATGTGGCATTCGTGAGTTGATATGCGTACATCATGTGTACACTACTGGTACACATGTGTGTGTATATTTGCACATAAGTCCCCGCGTCACCTCGCAGCACCACCCCCACCTACACACACACACACTCCTAGGGATCACACATGGTGGGTGCAGTGTCAGGCGCTCCTGGGTGCGTACAAGGTGTACCAGCACACCTGCAACCCAGAACACCTTGCCATGATGCGAGGCACTGTTGATTTTATTGACAAGTACATGTGGGATAAGAAATTTGGCGAGTGGTATTGGGGGGTATCAGAGGCAGGGGTGGTGCCAGAGGGGAGGGGGATGAATAAGGGCAACGAGTGGAAGGCTTCGCTGCATACGACACGCACATTGGTGTTGCTGGATAGGTGGATTTCTGCTGGGGCGCCGTGTGGGGCGACCCAATAAATGGGGGCCAGGGTGGTGGTGGTGGTGGTGGTGGGTGGTGGTTGGATGTGTGGTGTGATTGGATGTGTGGTGTGGTGCGCATAGAACAGAAAATGGAACCAGAAATTGAAAAAAAATGAAAAGCCTTACTGCTGGTTGCGTGAGCATGGTGGGAGGGTCCTGTTGGGGAGGGGGCTATAGGGGAGGACCCTTGCGAAAACACCCGTGATCATTGCCAAGCATATCAACAACGAGGACGACAATACGTTGTATACACCCCTCGGTGCATTGACCGGGGTTGGCCTGTTTCTTTCTCCCACACCTTTTCTTCAGACACGTGATTCAAGTCCAGCACACATGGTTTGTGATGCTGTTGTGTTCCCAATGAGCAAAGTTGCTGTACCCCAACATACGTGGTGCTGTTATGTTTGTATGCTGATATGTTTTTAGTGTATTGATGTAACACTCGAGCAAGGTGTTGATATGCATGCGCAAGCCCAGACCCCGCCCCCCAGGGAAAACAACAACTCCACAAACCAACAGCAACCCCGGAAAACAACCATGTTGTGCGTGTATGCATCTGTTACAGAGAGGGTTGGTATCCATCCACACATAACAGTGTCAACAACTGTCATGAACAAAACAAGTCGTCATTCACACACGTTTTCCTATGTCTGTGACGATTGGTCCCCACCGCTTTTGGCAGCTTCCAACCCCTTTTGCAGCTGCTTGACCGCCACCCGTGACTGCTGCACACCTGCTGTGGCAATTGACTGTACCTGCTGCAACACTGTTGCTCCTGCCAATGCTTCAGGGTCTTGTTCTGTCACCACCACATACCCACTGGTGGAGGATGATGTGGATGATGCGGTTGAGGTGGTACTGCTGTTGGATGGTGTGATTGATGATGATGATGATGATGATGATGATGATGGTGCTGATCGTGATGCACCCACACCCTCCGCCTGCAGTTGTGCTGGGTACTCTGCCGTGGCTGTCTCATTGTTTGCTGATGCTTCCAAAGAAACTGCTGGTGGAGCAATTGCTGGTGGAGCGATTTCTGAAGCATTGGCAGCAACACGTTGGGATGCCTGTGCGAGCCCTGCCTGCACAGCTGCTGTCAATCGTGCAGTCTCAGCATCAGTGACGTCATCAACATCAACAGATGCTGTTGAGGTGGTGGTGGTTGAGGTGGTGGAAGAGGGAAAGTAGGATGGGTCGTTGAGTTGTGGTGGGAGGGGTGGTACACCTGCCCCTGCCTCCAGCGAGCGCAAGTATGCATCATCCATAGCCTCTTGCTTCTGTGAGGATGTGGGGTTGGTAGCAAATATGGGTGCGACATGCAGCAACATCGTACACACGCATCAATGCCCCGAAAAGATAGACCTTCACTATAAACAAAAACACCCATCATACATCTTCTTGTCGTCGTGTAATGGACATGGCACGATTAGCCCGTGATATGGCTGGGAAAAACGTGGAATTGTTTTCCAACACCACTGCCGCTCCAAACAGACTTGCAGCCCCGAGCACAAAGATGAGCCACACTTTGCCCTTGTTGACCTGCTGCTGGGGGATTGGCTTGGCTGCAGACATCAACTGATTTGGTGGTACCGTCTGCGTGGTGTGGTGGTGTGTAGGTAAGGTGCAGGTGGGGACGTCTGCAGGATGTCACCTTTTTGATGTGCACATCAAACAACATCCCATTCAACATCAACCTGCACTAATTCATCCGCTGATGCTGGAAGCGGTGATGCCAGAGCTGCAGCAGCAACGGTAGCCAGTGCCAACATGGCCATGCGTTTGTGCAGAGGTTGCTGCTCCGTCACACGCTCTACGGGTGCTTGGTATATTTTTTTGCATACTGCAGCTTGCACTGAATGTCTAAATCGAAGGAATGGGGCGCGTGTAGCAGTGAATTGCACACACCGCATGTTTGACAATCGGGTAGTTGTGGTGGTATGGGTGGTGTGGGTGGTGGTGTGGGTGGCGTGCATGGTGTATGGGGTGTATTTGGGGTACATTTGGGGTGTATTTATAAGCATGGCTATCAAGACCGTCTTTAAGTTGCACAAATAAACACAAACAACAAGCACAATCAAACAGCCATGCACGATCAACACACACTGTCACCACAAAGTAGACAAGCTGCTGACAACCAACCAGCTGTTGACCACCAGCAGTTGACAACAACACTCAACTCAATCGCTCAACTCAATCACTACCAATCTCACCCCTCAAACCCCCTCAAATGGCGTGGCAACCCACGCAATATGTCAACCCACAAGAAAGCACGACGCAGCTATTTGATCCGCGAGAACCACCCCCACCCTTTGCCCACCCACCATCAGATGCAGCACTGACCGCCCGCATCACCAAACTTGCAGATTACATAGCCCGCAATGGGCCCCAGTTCCTGCAGCTCATCCGCACCAAACAAGCAGATAATCCAGATTATGGCTTTTTGCACAACGGGCCTGGCTGCGACTATTACAACTGGTTTTTGTACTGCACCGTACACAAGATGGATCCCAAGGTCAACCCCGTGCAGCAGCCATTGTACAGCACGGGGCACCATCCCAGTGGGGCACAGCATGTGGTAGGGTCTATACAGCAGCCATTGTATGCAACGAGTGGTGCTGTCCGGGGAGGACCACGGGTATGGGTGTTGTTTTTTTGTTGGTGTACATTGTCTTTTGTCATTGTTTCCTGTCATGATCATCATTCATTGCGACCATGAAATGCAATGTGACTGTACACAATCCTTGTCCACATCATGCCACACAGCCACAAGTACGGCCACAAGCAGCAGCACCCCCACCTGGTCCTCAATTGACGCCCCATCCTGAATTGCCCCCCGACATTGACCATACATGCTTGTACGTGTTGCATGGCCTTGACGACAACCAGGTATGTGTAGGGGTAGGGGGGGGTACGGGAGGGGTGTAGGTTATTTGCATAGGGTGTGTGGGGGCCATTCATGAGTTTGAGGGGGAGGTGCTTTTACCATATGGTATACACCACCACCTTGCACACCCACAGGAAACCAGGCGTGCAGCCCTGCAGTGGTTGCTCAACCATGCACACCTTGCTAAACCACTCGCGGCAAAAACAGCCCAGTATACACATGCATTGCAGCAGCCTGTACGAAAACTACACATGGTGTATTTATTGAATGACATTTTATTCTCAGGGTAGGTGCACATGCAAATCCCTATGTATGCGAGTGGGTGGTTTATATTCTTGTGATGTATGATAATCAATAATACATGCTGTGGATCATAATGAATTATACATGCTGTGTTGTCATGTATGTTTCTATTGGTGCATGCTTGGTATGAGCCCATCAGTACTGTATCCCTGTTAACCCCCCACCCACCCACCCACCAGGCTTGCCCAGCGATCAAACACTGAACAGCAAAACACGGATCCATTCTCTGTTGCATTTCAACCACACATACAACCCATGCTGGTTGCTGCACACGAAGCAGGCAATGCGGTATGAATGTGTGGAAACCTCATTATCAACAAATTGCACAACAAGATAGCTCACTTAAACACCCACACACCTCAAATAGCAACAAAAAGGCACATTGCAGCGCTTGGTTGAGTTTTGGGGAGAGCGCCGCGCCCTGCCTGCCGACACTGTCAATGCGCTGCTCCTTGCCATGCGGGGCCCCCCACCCCCACCCCCACCCCAACTGCTTGATCCACATTGCTTTCCTCCTGGCCTGTTGCCCAGCCTGCTCGATGGCCACCAAGTGCGTGATGGGGAAGCCTACACGCCACTTGCTGCGGAGCAAGTTCTGGCAGCAGGTCTTCCTGGGCGCCCAGAAATGTCACAGCTCTTATCCACGCGGGTCGAACAATTTTACGCCGAACTTGGGGAATACAAAACAGGCCAGTCTCGTGCAGAGTACATGGAGGCACGACAAGCCACTCGCCGGGCAGCAGGACTGCCCGTGGAAGAGGACGCCGCAACTGGAGTGCGGGGGCCCGCCGCCTTTCGCGGCAAGGTGTGGTCTGGGTACGGTGCGCGACCGGTGGGGGCACACGATGGCTCATACAAGGGGCCTGACGCAGGGCGCGCAGCGGGGTTGGGCTTTGGTGCGGATAAGGGCGGTGACGATGTGTACAGTTCATACCGGCGGATACGCAGCGGGGAGTACCACACGATGATACAAAGTGGGCGGTGAGCATTTTCCTTCTCTTATTTTTCCCGACCAAGGAGTGCACAGTCATTTTTAACCAGCTGCTTGGCGATGGTGGAAATAGAGGTGGAATTTGGAACTTCATTCCATGCAAATGTAAAACGGGGTACACGGCTCCCAGCGGACAGGGAATCTATACGCTTCGCACGTGCGTGCTCTGGTCCTAGTGGACTGAACTGGCTTGCTGTCACACCACGGCATGTTTTGGGAACAAGTAAAAAAAGTTACCACACAGTGAAAAACTATAACCCCTTGCGCTGGCATGAAAGCACTAGCGTGCGCGCACTGACATGCGTGCATCAAACACGCACATAGCCCTTGCATCCTCAAAACATGTAGCAGAATGAAACACCGAAACGAAATCTCTTCTTCACACACATGCAAACAAGCGCAAATAAAACAAGCGACTTATGCCAACAAGCGGCGGCCTGCAACGGTGGCTGCCTGCTGCTGGACATAGTACACAGGGCGGCCGTTGAGGGGCTGGGGGTAGCGGTTGCTCTGGATCTCACCCAAGCCCTGGCCCAGTGCAATCTGCAGGCGCTGCACATCGGGGATGTCGATGGTCTGGGGCTTGGCAAACACGGTCCACTCAAGGCCTGGGTTGTGTTGGGGAGGGGGTTGCGAAGTGAACGAAACTTGGGCTGCATGTCTTCATTGCCACACCACCACCATACCTTCGGTGCATGGAGGGCCGGTGAGGGAGCCGTTGAAGCGGAAGTAGCTGGTGTCAGCAGGGAAGAGCTTGGCCAAGTCGATGCGGTAGTTGGCAGGCAGGCTGATGGTCTCGCCGACCAGGGTGCCGTTCTTGGTGCCAGGCACATTGTCCACCTCATCGTAAAAGTCAAGCAGCTCTGCCAAGAGGGGCAGAGTGGCGTTTGTGTAGGGGGTCTTGGGCAGACCAAAGTGGATGCCGTAGACAGCAAAGCAAGAGGGGTCGTCTGTGTGAGGGGTTGGTGGCAACAAGGGTGAAATGACTGTATGAAAAAAACATCGCACACAACAATCACATCAACAACATACTCTGGCACTGGCTTGCGCTCTGATTGCGCACAATGTGCAGCTCGGTGGGGTGCAGTGCGCCATCGATCACGTTTTCGCTGATCCCGTGCAAGTGCATCTGCAGGGGTTGGCCCACCCAGCGGTCAAAGGCAGCACGCAGAGCAGTCTCGTTCAGGCCGCTTGATGCAGACAGCTCACGCATGAGGGTGGGGCTGGGGCCGCTCCAGTTGCCAAAGCCAAAGGTGTAGCCACCATCTGTGTGGGTGTGATGTGAAGGTGAAGAATGCCGAGACACCCCGCACAGTGCATCCCCTCCCCCACAACGTACTCTTGTTGGACAGGGTCAAGTTGCTTACGGTGCCCAACAAGCCACGGGGCAGTGCAGCGATGAATGCCTTTTCCAGATCGGGCACCACGGATGCAGGGGGGGTGGACACCTTGCTGGTGTCAATGGCGATGGGAGACTGGATTTTGCCATTGCATGTCCATGCAGGGTTCTTGGCCCAGTCCAAGGTGCCGTCGAGGTACCTGTGGAGGGTGAAGCACGATAATCGGTGGAGAAGTTCACGTGGGCAACGAGTCGCATTGAATAAACAATCTGGCACGTACGTAAATGTCCTGTCCCACACGCTGTTTGCCAATGGCACCTGGTATTGGGCGGTAGCGCCCACCACGAGCAGGCACAGAGCAGCAACCTTTGCAATCATGGCCGCAACAGTCAATGATCTGGGATCGGAAAGAGGGAAATTGGTGTTGTATGGGCTCGCGGGTGTATCTATGAATATGCGCGGTTATGATGCAGGTGTATTAAGCGTGGCTGTGCATATTAATAGCAGCATCGCGATGCGTCATTGCACGATCGACTTATTGTGTATTTGCGACGTACCCTTTCACCCTTTGGAGTTGTTGCGAAGGATAACTGGTGTGCTGGGTGCTTGACTCGGCAATGCGCGCAGAAACTATGTTGCTCGTCGCTTCTCGCGGCTGACTTTAAAAAACCCCAAGAACGCTTTATGAGAGGCTCGCATGACTTGTTCGCCTGCCTGCCTAACTTTATGGTAGAGTGTAAGATGCCTCCTTTACCCACCTGCCTCACTTTATGGTAGAGTGCATGATGCCTCCTTTGCCCACCTGCCCCACCTCATGGGCACCCCAGCACAATATATCCGACAGGGTTACCTATGTACATATGATATGAGAGCATACGCTTCTCACATGCGTGTTGTGGTCCCGTTGGGAACGCATTGGCTTGCACTCAACAGGACCACAACACATGTTGCAGGAAAACAAAGTATTTCTCACCCACGGCAATGCAGGCCAGCTTCTCGTGTCCCGTGTGGACAAAATGAATCTCAATCACATCCGCGCCACCTGAAAGACGACGTACTCCTCCAGCAACCCCTGCGCATACCCTTCTACAAACTCCACGTCGCTACACTGCAGGCACTGCTGCAGCACATCCGGCCGCCGCAGCAGCTGGGGCTGCCGGGCCCGCAAAAACGCCAACCGGGGTCCTACAATGTGTTGTGGAGAGGCTGTGAGCAATGCAGGGGCTGTCAGGGCGGCTGTGACGGGCACGTGGGAGGCTCGCAGCAGTTGTATGCGATGTGCAAGCTCCTCTGGTCTGTGTATACAGTGGTTGGTACTGATTACAACCGCGATGGTCGGGTGTTCACCACCACAGCAACAGCGCACCTCAAGCACAATACGCGTGGTGCCAGGGTCACCAGGGCCCCCGCCCCCGATGCCCCAAACGCACGCACGAGCACCGTCAGGGTCCCCTGTACAAATGCCCTGGGCAGCACCAGCACCTCTGGGCACCCTGCTACCACCTGCCCCAGTATGGCATCCCCTGACAGCATACACCGGGTGGACAACACACCCTGGAGCCACGCACATTGCATGGGCACATCCTCTTTTAAGAGTAACACAGGGTTGTTTCGAATGGCACGACGCAGGATTGTGTTGGCAATAGGGGTGTCATGAGGGTTGTTATTCCTGTCGTGAGGAGATGGTGTGGGTGTGTTTTTTACAGAGCCCCCTCCTGGTGCATTCGTCAACGTCGTCGTCGTCGCAGTGATAATGCAGGTCAAATAGTCAACATGCCGCTGCATGGTACTCGGTGGTGTACACAACAACAGTGGCTCAGCAGTGGCCATCCTTGCAATGGTCTTCACACTGCCACATTTCAGGTAGGTCATGATGGTGTGTATGGTGGAGTCCACCTGGGAGGCTGTGGGCAGGGATCGCCAGCCATCATGTGCAGTGAGGTGGAGAAGCCTCCGGATGGCTGCAGTGGAGGGCTTACTGGGGGCACCGAGTGCTGTTGCAATGTGGTGTATCTGTTGGGTGAAGGACGGGGGAGGGTGTGTGTGGAAACACCCGTCATATATCTCATGTACAGCGTATACACCCGTCATATGTATATCTACTATATCTTTGTCGATGTGCACCACCACCCACGTACAACACCCACACAGGTGTGTACCTGTGCCTTAATGCGTGCTTGTGTCTCCCTACGCAGCAATGATGGCCTCGCCTGCACCACTACCCTCAGCAACTGCAACCCCAAGCCCCACTGCTGTAGGATTGATGCCAGTGACTCCACCTCTGCTGTGGTGGGGGCTGAGGTGTCAACAGTGGTGGGGGCTGAGGTGTCAACAGTGGTCTCCTCAGGGGAAGATGATGCCAGAGCTGTGGTGGTGGTCATGGGGGTGCTGTGCTCTGGTGTTGTTGCAATGGTCAATGTATGGTCAATGTCAGTCAATGCGGACACAGGGTCAATGCCCAGGGCTGTCAAAATGGGCACAGGGTCAATGCCCAGGGCAATTAATGTGTCTTTTAGTGGGACACGTGGTGGTGGGGTGCGATGACGCACTGGTAATGATGGTACACTCGTGGAAGATGTGACAACAATGGTGTTGGTGGTGGTTGGCGACACACCATGACCATCCACCTGGTTTGGGGATTTTGTGGTGGTGCTGTTGCTGCTGAGTGTGGTGGTGCTGTTGCTGCTCATGGATGCTTGCTGTGCAGCAGCGAGGTCTGCTGGGGAATAAGTGACCACAACGTGCTTGGTTTTTTTCTTTTTCTTCTTCTTGCTGCTGCTTCTGCCTTGTTTCTTTTGTGTGGTAGGTGGGTTGGCCGATGATGAGGGTGGTGTATTGGTGTCCGCTGGTGGTTTGGAGCGTGGCTGTCGTCCAACACACTGCTTGGTTGATTGCTGTTTCTTCTTGGTGGTGGTGCTGGATGCAAGTTGCTTCTTGGTGGTGGCGCGCTTGCTACTGGTGCTCCCAGCTTTTCTACCAACACCTTTGCTACTAGCACTACCACCTTTGCTACCAACACTCCCACCTTTGCTTTGTGGGGACAACGCCTTGCTGCTTTTCCGATGTCTCCCGCCATCCTGACCCCCTGTTTTTCCCCTTGGTGCCACTCCTGCATCACCACTGCGTGGTGTTGCATCTACAATACCATCTTGAGGCGTTGCCAAGGCCATAACAACTCGAGGTTTGTGGGGAATCGTGTTGACATGCCATGCATGGTGCACACTGCATTTGATCCGGTGGTGTGATACCCGTGCGTGTTGTATCCAGTGGTGCATTTGTTTCCGGTTGGTGTAGACAATTCTCATCACGTTTTGCATCATATATGGTCAACAATAAAGTTATTGTTGCTTTCAAACAAGCCACCAAACCCACTCAATCACAAACGCTAGCTGTATACCATATCACACCGCAACCACCATATCTCTCCGTATTGCTTAAACAACGGCATCTACATTGCAACGCGGACATTGTGTGTGTGGCATCATTCCCACCGTCTTCTACTGCCTGAACACGTCCCTATTTTCATCCCCAGCTAGGGATTCCCATATCATTTTCAAGCCTTCTACACACACCGCTGCTTGATGGTCAAGACAGCTGAGAGCAGACAAAAAAAAGAAGGCGTCGTGGATGCTTCTGCACCACCACCAGATGGTGCGCCTTCCACAGCCCAGCAGCCAGAGGTTACCCCGCCAGCTCCAGGATTCCACAACTTGACGTTGCAGCAGAGGGAATTGATGCGCCAAACCTTGAAAGGCACGCTTCATCAGGGGCCGCAGTGTTTGCCGCTGTCATCAGTACCAAACACACATTTTCCCACCCCTTCCACAGCGAATCGTCGCAGGGACGGTGCCAATCCACTGCCACCCCATGCTGCATGGCACCAGCAGGGCTATGAGGCCCCTCCCCCCTTTGAGCCCAGCACATCCACACCCCCTGTGACCCCCATGCCACTGCCACTCCCACCCCCTGGCCCACCCCCTGCTGCATGGGTGGTTGATGGTGACACTGCACAGGACGCCACACAGCAGAGGAGCACATCGTCGCAGTGGAAGTCGTTTGATGGGGGAGGGGGACGCATGGGACGAGGACGTGGTCGCATGGGGCGAGGGCGGGGACGCTTCAAGAGGCAGCCCAACTCTGCACAGCAAAACCTTTCAGACCAACTGGATGATGAGGTTGATGAGGTTGATGAGGATGACAAGGGGACGGATGATCATGCGGCAACAACAGTGGCAGAGGATGGGGATGATGTGCATGCACAACCACTTGTTGCAACCAGCAGCACATCTGGTGTGAAAAAGAGGATATATCCACGCCGTGTGGCAATACCTGTGAAGCTCTCCCCATCGGAGCAACAGCAAGAGGAGGACCGTACATCATTTTCCCATGGTCGGCATCCTGACGATGAACCTTGGCAGGATGGCGCGACAGCAGTGGACAACACAACCAACACAACCAATCATGACAACACGACAGTGCCATTGCACAATCCGGATGACAGTACAGCACCACACCATGACGACATGTATCAGCAGCAACAGCAGGGGGATTGGGAACCCTACAGGGGCCCGCTATCACGATCCTCTGCATATCACAGCCGTGGTGGTTATTATGACAGGCGATATGGTGGACGCTATGGTCGTGGACCCTATGGTCAACGATACGGTCAACGCTATGGTCAACGCTATGGTCAACATTATGACAGGAGGGATGGTGGTCAACATTATGACAGGAGGGATGGTGGTCAACATTATGAAGAAGAGCTGTACGATGGCATGGAGGTGGTTGGCTCATGGGAAAGCCCTGGGTATGGCGGGTGGGTTGCTGGTGACATGGAACATGATGGTGGTGTCACCCATGATGGTGCACCCCAGTATGGTCAGTACAGAAATGATGGACGGCGACGATACTCTGACCACCACCAGCAGCATGAGGACGTTGCCATTACAACACCCAGTGTGCAGTCAACAGCCCCATCACACCATGCTGACGAGGACGAGGATCATGATCGCAACGACCATACCCATCATCGCAACGACCATGCTGCTTTGTATGTGGGAGGGCAGACCACCCATGAGGATGACACTCACCATGAGTCACACCACACCAAGCACCAACGTACCAAGACCAACACTACACGCAAAACAACCACACGTAAAGAATCCACACGCAAAACAACCACCACCGACAACGACACCAACAATGCACCGCCACCACCAGAACCAGAGCCATGTGTGGTGTGTTGTGACCCACTGTACACCGTTGCTGTTGGTGAATGTGGGCATTCACAAGTGTGTGCACGTTGTTGTTTGAGGTTAAGGTTGAATTATCATGATTACAAGTGCCCCCTGTGCAAGGCGGAGCAACCAGAGGTAGGCATACATCACCATAAAGGGGGGGAGGAGGGGGGGGGGAGGGGGGGTTATGGTGATTATGATGTAGGGGAATAGATGGGCATGTAATGTGTGGGATGTGGTTGCCAGCACATTGTATGAAACTTGCATTGGTATGCACACCATCGCACACGCACGCACACCATCACACACGCACACCATCACACACACCTAGGTGGTTCTTGCTCGGTGGCGCCCCGATCTCCCCACCTTTGAAGAGTACCAAAGAATTTTTGCCTGCTTGGACAATCGTCGCCGATGGTTGTCTGGTGTCATGGTGGACAACTGGGCGCCCTTTGGCCCTGAGTCCATGTACCCACAACGATACATGGATCGCAGTAAAACAGCGGATGGCATTCAAACAGGAAATGGCAGTCAAACAGGGGATCGCAGTCAAACAGGGGATGGCACTCGAGGAAAAGGCAATGATGATGAGGAAGAGGGGGCAGCAGCGGGGGCACACCAGCATGGTCAACATGAACAAGGTGGTCAAGAACACAATGACCAACAACAAGGTGACCAGCATGGTCATCATGCGGTCAACGAAACCAAGAAAAGCAGCAAGCAACGTGTGGTCCCCTTTTACTCCATCGATGGGCGCCAGTATGTGCGTACCGCAAGGTTCTCAACGCCCCCTACCTTGTTGAATGAGGTCAAACGTTTGACTGCCCGTGCCTGCCCTGTGTGTGATGTCAAGGGTATGCGACCGTTCAACACAGCTGCACAACTGCTGAGGCACATGGATCTGAAACATGAGGAGCGCCTGTGTGATATTTGTGTCAAGGTGTGTGTTGTGGGGTGGGTACTGTGCTTGTGTATGTAGGTGGTGTTGCATGCATGTGTGGTGTTGTGGTGTTGTGTGCATGTACGCATCCTGTGTGGTGTGGTGGTGTGCAGTAGCTTGCCAAGTGCGCTTGCTGTTTTCAACATCCTGTTGCCTACACACACCCTCTTTCCAACACCCACCCTGTTGCCTACACACACACCTAACCCCAACCCCCAACCCCCACCCCCCCAGGAGCAACGTATGTTTGTCAAGGAACTCCCTGTGTACGACAATGAATATGCCCTCCTACAACACATTGAACAATCCCACCCCTTGTGTCAATTTTGCAACGTTCGTTTCTACACAAGTGAAGAACTATACTCGCACATGATGGCAGAACATTTTGTGTGTCACTTGTGTCAGCAGGGGGGGGTTGATCATCAGTATTACGCATCCATGTTTGAATATGAAGAACACTTGCGGTAGGTGGAGAGGATGGTTGTGCTGTGGGTTGTGGGATGTGGGTTGTGGGTTGTGCTGTGTTGTGGGTTGTGCTGTGTTGTGGGTTGTGCTGTGTTGTGGGTTGTGGGATGTGGGTGATTTGTGTGTACAACCCACCCTGCATCATGACCCTCCCCCACCCCGCAGTGCCAACCACTTTTTGTGTGACGACGACGAATGCGCAGGCTGCCTGGTTGCATTCAGCACAGACAATGAACTCCAACACCACCGACGGCTCCATCATAGCACCCGCATGGCTCGGTGGGACCCCAGCAGGGCCCGCCCCATTTCCCTCGAGTTTTCTGCTTCCCGCAGTCGACGCCCCATACACGCCCGTGCTGGGCTCAGCGACTCCCCAGAGCTCATGCCTGTGGCTCCACGAGGATCAGTGGGTCAACGAGGATCGAGGGGTGGGCGGCGACAGACGGGCGGGGGGGGTGGGCGGTCTCGGGTGGGGCGAGTGGGTGGGGCTGCTGTTGCTGCTGCTTCGCAGCAGCAAGCACCACCACCACTGCCACCAGCACTGCTGTTACAGCAGCAGCAAGGGGATGGGGACGAGCAGGAGGGCAACTGGCGCATGGTGGATGATGATGTTGGGATGATATGGGGTGATGAGGAGGAGTTTCCCGCCATTGGTGGTGGTGGTGGTGGTGGGAGTAGTGCTACAAGGACACACAACAACAACACTGGGTTGGTGCATACTAGCAATCAGGGTGTGGGTAGCAGCAGTGGTAATACTGGGAGTGCACATGCTCGTGGCCCAGCACCACCAGCAGGACCAGCAGCAGCTTCTCAGGCAGGTTCCACCAGTGTGTCGAGTGTATGGCCAGAACTGATGTCATCCCGGGTTGTGCAACCCCCCGACGCGTCTTCAGGTCATGAGGAGCATGAGGATGGTGGTGCGGGGCAGGCAGGGAGAAAGTTCAAGGCGTTGAAGAGTGTGACAGTGCGGTGTGCATGTGGCAGGCGCTCCAGGGTAGAAGTGGTTGCAGAGGTATGATGGGGGTTTGCTTTGTAGGGGGTGTGTTGTAGGATGTATTGTAGGATGTGGAGAGAATGTGTGTACCGTATGCTGCTGTGTCGGTATGGTGATGGTGTGGATGAGCGCTTGGTTGTATCAACAGTCACCCAACAAAGCATGCACACACCCTCTCCCTCCCCCCCCCCCCACACACACAGGGCCAGGAGGTCATTCCTCCCCGATGTGACGCAACATGTCGCGCAGAACAACGTCGACGTCAACTCGCCGATGCCTTTGGTGTGGGAGACCCCAGCACGTATGTCTCCTCCTTTGACCGCACGCGTGCTGTTGACTGGCCCCCCTCTCTCCTCCTAGCAGCCCGCCCCCATGTGGATGCGCTGCGTGCTGTGGAAGTAGAGCTGGGTGTGTTTTTACTCGAACGTTCTGCAGATAGGCTGGACGTCAAGAGGGCACTGAGTAGGGAGCAGCGACGTGTGGTGCATGAGATGGTGGAGGTGGGGTACAACATGGTGTCTTCAAGTCGGGATATTGCTTCGGGGGGGAGGTATGTTTTCCTGGAGGGGGTTGGTTTTTGAGGGCGGTGTGGTGGAGGGGGTTGTTTTGTGGAGAGGGAGGATAGGGTATGTGTAAAGAGCAGGATGTGTATTAGATCTGTGTTGTTACACATGTGTGTTGTTGTTGATGTGTGTAGCGTGCATGTGCGGGTGTTTTTATCACCGTCGTTCAGTCCTCATATGGGCACACTCCATCCCCCCCCCCCACGCACAACAGGCAGCTTACTGTACGCAAGCTGCAGCGTGCAGCAGTGCAACCGCGTGTATTACTCTCTACAGCAGCCTCTCGACTGAGTGACGATGATTTGAGTGCACTGCAAGCACGGGCAGAAGGGTATCCCCTTGTGTTTCATGATGTGGCCCCCAGTGTGGATGTACGGCGGCTGCTTCGGGAGTGGGAGGGTCGGTTTTCTGTCAAGCCAAATGCTGAAGATGATGATGCAGTGGTGGTGGCGTTTGCGGATGATGCTGCTCGAAAGGTGTGTGGATGATGATGTGATGATGTGCCATGGGTGCACATCCCATCACCCACTTGGGGGATCAGCTTGTTGATCAATACATGCATCATGTGCATATTCATGTGCAGGTGTTGCATACTCCCTGCATAACCAATTTCCACACGCTACACCTCAGGAGGTGCAGCAGCGATATGGTGGTGGGATACGAGGTCAGTTTCGTTTGCAAATCCCACCCAAGACCATGGAGGCAAGTCATGAAGCAACCACCACCACTGGTGCTTCCACAGCCACCACCTCCACACCAGCAGCATGTGTAGCAACTACGTCATCAGTCAAGTTGCATGCAGACGCAGCGTTTGAGGCAGGTGGGCGATTGGAGGATGACAAATATGCTGCTCGGGAACAGAGGAACATGTTGGTCGCATCACAGCCAGCAGTGGAGGTGCCTGCGATGGGTGTGGACGACTGGGAGGATGCTGTCGAGTGATGATGGTCGGATGAGGGCACACAAATCCCATGGGAGCAAGACACGTATCATCTTATTAAACTGTTCGTTGATGTTGTACGTTGATATTGTTGACAATGTGTTCTGCAGGTTAGTATGATGATGGGGGGCGCCCTGTCGACAGGCCCGGACCAGCTGTATATTTTTATTCCACCTGATGTTTTCCACATTTGTGTATAACCAAGATCCACGATACGTTCATTCCAAAACACCACGACGAGTAGCCAGAACGCTATCGACAATACATCTATCAGAGCATTCGTCTCTCAACAGCTACAAAACCCGACCACCGCCGGTGGCACGAAAGCCGAAATGCCTGCAGATCATTTGACAGTGCAGGCACTGGTAGATGTACCTAGCAGCAGAGATGTGGTCAAGGATGCTGCACAAACCTCACAACGCTGTCCTGTGCAGCCCTTGCCATTTGTACCGCTGTATACAGACGGTATGTGCATGTGCGTAATGGAGTAGCTCCGAAAGGTGTAGCTCCGAAACGGAATTGTGCCATTTTCGCTTTCCCATCATCGCAGGAGGTGCTTTTGCACCCAATTACGGCTGTGTCAACCTGCTGCGGGACGACATGACATGTTATTCGACAGCAGCCACAAAAAGGTAATGGCGATGGGGGGGGCGGGGGGAGGTGCTCGGGAGACATGGTGGTGCACGTGTCAGCACGCCCTCAAAACAACAGGGAGGACGTCAACATCCTGCTCTCATTACCCAACCACGATTCCTTTACCCTCACACGCATCGACATTCGTGCGCCGGCTATTGGCTACACATCCCCACTGGGGCAGGGCCTCGTGTTTGTGGGATGGAACCCCCCCACCCCAGAGCACACACGCGCATATGACAATGTGCGCAGCTGTGAGGAGTATCAACAGACGCTTCGGCAGCAGATAAACATGGTATGGCGTGGTATGATTGTAGGGGAAATATTGTTGTGCTTGCCATTGATCACACACATCACACCAGATTGTTCAACGTATGCATCCACATCACGTTTCACCACAGAAGGGACAGCTTGATGACAATGATGCAGTGTTATTTTTCGATCTGGGTGATTACTTTCACACGTCCGTCGTGCTGGATGTCGCCCGTGCTGGCCGCTATGTGCTCATCAAGTTGCTGCGGCCTCGCAACATGATGGGGGACAATGTGGACGTGCAGTACATTGGGTTGTGTGGGTGGCAAGGGCAGCGGGGGTTTACAGCGGCAGATGTGTGTTGAGAGATACGGGTTTTAGGTGACGGTTTTGTGGGTGCCCTGTGATTGGTGTATATTATGTCTGGATGTGAGAGGGTGGAAATGTGCAAGGGTGGGAATGTGCAAGACAGGATTGTGCAACGGAGGATTGTGCATGACAAAGGGCCGTTTTTCCATTGGAATCATTTTGCGGCACATTTTTGTTGTGTGACACATGTTGTGTGTTTTTCCTGTTGTTTCTGTTGTTGTTGTTGACCATGCGTTGTGATGTTTTCTCTTCGTGGTTGACCATCTCTACGTGGTTGACCATGTTGCAACATGTGTTTGTTGCATTGTGTGACGTGTGTACACACACATCATACACCACCACTTGTACAACAGCGCAACGTGCTGATGTTGCAGTAGCATCTACCTACTTTGTAACACCTATATGTACCACCATGATGGCGTATGCACCAACCATGATGGATTGCAATGTGTGTACATACAGTAAAGAGCAGCAGAAAAACATGACACCCTCCTCTCCTCTTGTTGCACATCACACTTGTTCTTCATTGTGCACACAACCATCAATCATCACTTGCAAAAAACACATGTTGATGGTATTGTTGGTGATATGGTTCATCCAGCATGTACTTGGCAATAGACACATCTGTTTTTATTCGACTAATCAATTGGGGTATGCTGGAAAAACGTATCTCTGGCCTGTTGAAAAAGGGGAGGAACGTGTTGTGTGTATTGTGGGTGGTGGGTATTGTGGGTGGTGGGTATTGTGGGTGGTGGTTGTGTGTATTGAGAGGAGAAACCATATGATTTTGCATCATGCAAAACATCCTGGCTAGCACAGGGGTGCACTGTGTACACTCAAGCAAACACCAACATCAACACAACATCAACACAACAACAACAGAACATATGTCTGTACCGTATATGTCCGGTCAACACGATTTTGACCTGTTGACCATAAAAGTCATGGTCAAACTCATGCATGATGTACACCTCCACAGTCGTTTCCCTCCCATCCTCTAATGTTGGTCGATCACCAATGTTGACCACCATTTTGTACACAGAGGGACCCGTGTGGGGGACCTGTGCCCACCTGGGTAGGAAATGAGGAGGGAGTGGGGAAATGAGAGGGCACAGTTTTGCAAATGGTGTGTATGGTCGGTGACTGGACAAGGGTGGGGTGAGGATGGGATGGAGGATGCATGTATACATGGCAATGTGCATCAAGAGCAATATGCCACTCACATGGGTGATTTCATGCACGCCACATACGTACACCCACGCCACATACGTACACACATATATATACACACACCCAAAATCAACATACCCAAAATCAACATACCCAAAATCAACATATCCAAAATCAACATACCCAAAATACACCCCTTTGGCAAGGTGTTGTATGCCATCCCGCACATCTGTGGTCATATCAATGTTGGCTGTGGGTGTCCCCATTTGCTTGCTCCCCCTTCCTGCACCAGCCACCACAGGACCCTCCAATGCCACCACATTCGGTAACCCATCACCACCCACCCACCCTGCGGTGTCTGACGATGATGATGATGATGATGATGATGGAAGATCATCACCACCCATCATCAGTGCATATGCGGGTGGGAGCTGCAGCACCACGCAATACGCTGCATCATCATCACGATACGACACCATGTGCAGGGGGAGATTGGGTAGCAATGAATCACGCAATGTCGCAGCATCAGGGAGGCAATGGGGTACGAGGGTGGGATTGGCATGATGCAGGGATGCCAGCCATGCACGTCCCTCTGGATGGCTGATAATGATATATCCACCAGGGCGTAGCAAGTTGCATACACAGTGGACAAGGGCAGCGTGCTGATCATACAGGTTGCCAAAGACGGCATTGAAAAAGATGGCATCTGCGGTACCCTGGATGGAATGGAATGAAGGTGTCATGCATGTGATGGTGTGCCACATGCATGGTATCTACATACAGCCACACAGTACATCGGCATATATGGATGGCACAATCCACACAATATAGATCCACACCATGTATCGTGGCAGGTCGATCACATCCCCCACCCATGTGCGCACGCTTGCCTCATTGCCCAGCGTGCTCACACAATACCGCTCTTTCACCACATCCAACATGCGGGGTGCAAGGTCGACTGCGAGTATATCACGTACACCACGTGCTTGGATGTGGGGGATGAGCGCCCCCGTGCCTGATCCCACATCAATCACCCGACTGCACCCATCCAACCCTGGTACTGCATTGACAAACTCTGCAAGGCGCTGTTGTATTTCTGGTGCAAGGGGTTGTGTGAACTCTGTGACACAGTTGTCAAATGTGGTGCGCTGGAGGGTGGCATGCTGGGCTGATGAGGAGGAGGTTGGATAGGTTGGAGAGGATGGAGAGGATGTGCATGCAAGACGAAATGGTGACTTGCTGGTGTTGTTGTTGTGGTATATATGGTGGTGAATAGGCAGGGTCAAAGAGAGATGTGGTTGGGGAAGCATGCATCTACTCTTTTGCACACACACGCTGGCTGCATGGCCACTGTACCACAGCCGTGATGATAATGTCGATGTTGATAGGAACAACATGGTTGGGATGTCAGCTGCTTGATGGAATGGACTACTTTGGAGAGCGTTTGACCACGCTCACTTTAATCTCGTGCTCACCATACTTGCAACCATTCATCATCATTCATCTTTAAAACGACAACAACAACACCAACATGCAACGTGGTATTGTGGGCATTTCATACACGTACGTCAGGTTATTGGTTGATTTGATTGGATCGGATGTGACGGTTTTTTTCACAACTCCGTAAAAATAACACCTCAACAGGCCGTGGTTTATGCACGAGCGATGGGATCGTGGGAAAATGTGGGGGACGCCTCTGATGGGTGACTACAAATCAGACAATGAAGCAGCACTGCGTCAACATGCACAGTGGCTCACGCATGCAGGTGGTTGATGTGCTGTTGGATTGGTCACCTATTGATTGATCACCAAGCTCTTGTCACACACTGTTTTCCTGAAGCACAACCCCCACATCTACACACTCGTCCACATCCACACCCACATGTACACAAACAGGTGTCGATTTCGTCCTCGTGGACTGGAGCAACAATTGTGAATTCACATACAAAAATGGCTGCCAGCGTGCAGATTTGCGCTTTATACAGGATGCTACACAAGCCCTCTTTCGAGTGTGGGCCTCTATGCCTGGTGCACCCAAAGTGTGTTTGTGGGGGGGGAGGGGTGTGTGTGGGGGGGGGGGGATCAGATGTTTCATGTACATATTCAACCACACACATATTTCATTGTACATTCAACCACACACATGTTTCATTGCACATTCAACCCACACACATCCCCACTCCGACGCCCCCCTCCCCCCATCATATCCCCCCATCACACACACACACACACACACACACACACACACACACACACACACACACACACAC
>VFQP010001606.1_pt1 | contig 29337 bp, 25 predicted proteins | sample 3512351 | NCBI WGS metagenome assembly VFQP01 (sample SAMN10412372, study PRJNA504923) | tailings metagenome | isolation source: Relicate 1 Philex TSF1 revegetated site | place: Philippines: Tuba, Benguet | collected 2017-08-29
CATGAGATTGTGATCTGAAAATAAGGAGGATTTTATAGTGATACATCTAGAGAGGTTAAAAGACATCGATAGCCTCAATATTAGATTTTTTCTTTGGACGATAAAACGATAAAAGCAATAGCATGGTCAAAGTTAAAATAACACTTGTTGAGGCCCCAGCGGGCCAATTTTCCGTGACCAAAAATTGATTTTGAATTAAATTTCCCAAAAGAACGGAGCGAGCGCCCCCTAATATATTTGAGATATAAAATAGCGTCATCGCTGGTAAGAGTGTCATCATAGAACCTGCAATAATTCCCTGTAGCGTATGCGGTAAAAAGACTCTAAAAAATATGGTTAATCTTCTGGCACCCAGATCTTTTGCCGCTTCAATCAGTGTAAAATCAAATCGTTCCATATTAGAAAATAAAGGTAAGACCATAAAAGGAAATAGGTTGTACACCAATCCAACAACCACGGCTGTGTTTGTATACAGAAACGAGATAGGTTGTTCTATGAGATGCATCGCAATCAGTAACTTATTCAATAAACCATTTAGTTTTAAAATCGCAATCATAGCATACGTTCGAATGAGCGTGCTTGTCCACAAAGGGATAACAAGCAATGCAAGAAGAATCGCTTGATATTTTGATTGAACCAGGATAAAGCTAAATGGATAGGCTAAAATCAAGCATAACCCGGTGGTTATGATAGCAATGGCTAAAGAGCGACATAAGACATTAGCAAAAATCAAAGAAAAAATATCGTGATAGTTTTTTAATGTCCAAGGTAAGCTAACAAGCTTAATACTATTGTCACTTAAAAAGCTAATGATTAAAATCATAGCGATGGGTAATAGCGCAAAGCATATCAGCCATAGATAGATGAAATAAATTGAAAGTGCTCTAGTTTTCATTGGGTAATAACACTTCCCAGCCTGTTAACCATTGCATCCAGACTGACTCATTCAAGCTATACTCCAGTTTATCGTCATCTTCATTAAAAAATTCTGAAGCATGGATAATATGACCTGAAGGTAGCTTTACTTTTAAATCAACCGTAGAACCTTTGTATATAATATCAACAATTACACCTGGAATCATCCCGTCTGTATTATCAATTTCGTGATTGTTCCAAACATAAACATCTTCGGGGCGAATCACCAAATGGTATTTGTCGCCGGTATTGGTGCAAATACTTGGTTGATGGCATCGAATATCAACACCGTCAATATTTACTGTAAGATATTTTTCTTGAATGTCCTTAACTGTAACATCGAATACATTCGCTTGACCAATAAACGTGGCTACATTTAAATTTTTAGGTGTTTCATAAATTTCTCTCGGAGTACCTATTTGCTCAACACGGCCTTGTTTCAAGACAACGATTCTATCAGACATTGAAAGTGCCTCTTCTTGATCATGCGTGACAAAAATAAAGGTCATGTTTAGACTTTTCTGCAGTGTTTTTAATTCATATTGCATGGTTTTTCGCAAAATATAATCCAACGAGCTGAGCGGTTCGTCTAAAAGTAACACTTGTGGTCGATTTACAATAGCTCTTGCAATCGCGACACGCTGTTGTTGGCCGCCACTTAATTGTTGAATTTTACGATTCGCAAATGTGCCCAGTTGAACCAGCTCAAGGCTTTCCAGTACACGTTCTCTAATTTCTATCTCTGGTCTATGTGCACAACGTAGGCCAAAAGCCACATTTTCAAATACATTTAAATGTGGAAACAAGGCGTAACTCTGAAATACGGTATGAACGTTTCTTTCCTGCGGTGGCAAATCATTCACGCAAATTTGATTTAAATAAATTTCTCCTTGTGAGGGTTGTTCAAACCCAGATAACATACGAAGGAGTGTGGTTTTGCCACAGCCTGATGGGCCTAGTAATGTTAAAAACTCTCCAGGATTAACATCAATGCATATATCTTGAAGTACTGGTGTCTGTCCGTAGTTTTTATAGACGTGTTTAATTTGAATTAAAGGTTCTGGCATGGTAATTCTGTTTACTGGCATGGAGCACGCCACAATAAATGTAAATTATCTAAGGTTAACAGCTATTTGTCTATAATTTTTATATATTTAGCTTATATGATAGATATTGTGTCTGAGTGAGCGATTGATGCACTGGACGAAACAGTGGTATCTTTTTCAGTGCTTTCTTCTCCCTTTTGAGTATCTATTTCGATATTATCTTTAGACAATCTTTTCAATCCCCAAGTAACGGCAGCTATCATTGGAAAGGCAGCAATAACAAGAATAGTCATCGCTAGTCTCAAAACAGTATCAAGTATGAATGCCGAACATGAGATATATACTGATGCGACCAAAAACGGAATAAGGAGTGGAATCCACCATAGTAATTGATTAGATTCATCACAAAGATTTGCAATAATATAATAGGAAGTCAATGACAGAATAACCATACCACAGTAATCGATTACAGCCAGTGTGTGTTCATTCTTATTCGCTTCCTCGAAGAAGATTGGTGTTCCAATTAGTATTCGTTGAACAAGTAAAGTGTTGGACCAAGATTCTTCCAATATAGAATCTGTTGAGGGTTTAGAATGAGTTTCTAACTGCGAGAAAGGATTCAAATTCCAGCTTAAAGATTTTGTCATATATTCACCCTAATGCGCCATCGATTTATCCTTGTATTATACATTTTGTTTTTAAATGAAACAATAAGTAATTTAAAAAAACTTCGATTTTTTTTGTATCTAGGCTTTATTGATAGCGCTTCGGTTGTCCTGATACCTGGGCATTCTGTAGCATTGCGGAATAGAAACCGAATGAGTTGATAACGGTTTTGGGGGAACTATTGTCAAATAGAGGATCTAAACGATGGATACAATTTGGAAAAAACGCTAGCTTCAAAGCGAAAATTTCAAATAGCTTTGAAGTCTAGGGTCATTTTATGCTGTGATTCGAATAAGTTTGGCTTTGGCTCTATCTATCGTATTCGTAGGTGCCTTGATCAATAACTTTATGTTCATCGATACTGAAAATTGTATAAGTGCCTTTTTCCTGGCCTTGCGGTGACATTAATCCTATGAAATAAAAAATAACAGGTTTATCTCCTTTCATTTGAATTTTTTGTTTACTCTCATGAGTGGTGTAGCCATTGCCAATAATTGATTTGTTTTTAATTGTTTTGATTACTGTAGATTCTAATTTGCCATCGGTGGAAACCCAATGATGTTTATCTTTTTTATCAACACCATATTGCCCCTCAAAATTTGAACCAGAAGTTTGGGTTTTTATAATTAAAGTTTTGGCGCAAGCGACACTTGAAGTTAGTGCAAAGACAAGTGATAAAGCAAGTGTTTTTTTATTCATGATAATATCCTTATTTTTGAAAAAAACGCGGGTCTATTGACAAGATTACAATAGAATAATATGCGCCAAAAGTCTAGGCGGTGATCGAAAGAGATATCATTAATAGACCGCTGCTTTTTCATGATGTGATTGTAGGGAGCATATTTGGGAGAACCCACCATCGTTACAAAGCACAATACCTCTTTCAGTTACTTTTAATACGCCTCCTTGCCATAAGCAACATCCCGTGAGTAGTTGTAAGTCCATGACGGCGTGACGGGTACAATAGCAGGCAGAATAATCACCATTTTTACACACATAACGACCAGCAGAGTCGTCACAATAATGAATGCCGCCCATTCTTTCACAACAGTTGTTGGAAGCTGCGTTGGTTTCTATCGATATGCCGGATAATAACAAAGTGGCACATATTATTTTTTTTGTCATTTTCATCATATTATTTTGATTTCTCCAGTCTGACTAAGAGACATCATCCTATATAGGCGTTATTAATTATAAGAATAGCTTATTTTTTTACTCAATCAACTCAACTTCATGTCCCTCTATGAGTTGAACTGATTCAATTTTATGGAAACGTTGGGTTATTTTTTTTGCGGATGTATTCACTTCATTCACATCCTGATGAGCTAAATCAATATGTTTGGTTAATTTATCCATTCGTTTTTCAAAGCGCTGAAAATCATCCGCCAAAGACTGTAAGTGCTTTTGAATGATATGCACTTGTTTCCGGGTAGCATCATCTTTTAAAACGGCTCGAGCAGTCGTCAGTACGGCCATTAAGGTTGTTGGCGATACCAACCAGACTTTTAAACGTTGAGATAATGCGATGACTTCTGGATAGTTTGCATGAACTTCAGCAAAAATAGATTCAGCTGGAATAAACATGACAGCACCATCTGTTGTTTCATTTGGAATGATATATTTTTCTGCAATATCTTTGATGTGTTTTTGTAAGTCTAAACGAAATTGTTGTTGCAACGATTTATGTTCAGCAGTTTGAATCGTTGTATTCATGAGTTTTTGATACGTTTCAAGCGGGAATTTTGCATCAATTACAAGATTTCCGGTGGGTTCAGGCAAAAACAAGATGCAGTCTGCTCGCTTTTGGTTGCTTAGCGTGTGTTGTAAGCTATAGTGACTGCTGGGTAAAACATTTGCGATTAACCCAGCCAGTTGCACCTCACCAAAAGCGCCACGCGCACGTTTATCAACGAGCACATCTTGTAAGCTGACGACATGCTGCGATAATTCCGTGATTTTTTTCTGTGCTTCATCGATAATAGCAAGTCTTTTGACAATATCGATAAATGTGGATGACGTTTTTTCAAAACCCTCGTTTAGACGTTGGTTCACTTGATGCGATAATGTTAATAAATGATGCCGGATTTCGTCTGTAAGCGTCTGCATCTGAGTTGTTAGGGCCTGCGCGTGATGTTGGAAGCTGTGACTAATTTGTTCACGAATGTCCACCATTTGTCTTTGAATGGTTTCTACCACCAACGATTGGTTAGTTAAATGATGTTGTGTTATTTTTTCGTGGGTGCTGTGCTGGCTAGCCTGTATGGAATGTTGCAAATCTATATGTATTTGATGTATCTGCGATATGATATTTTGGTTGGATTGATTGATTAATTGTTCGGTAAACTTTTGTAATTGCACGTGCTTTTTATTGGCTCGATAAACCAAAATACATTCAAAAAATAAAAAAATAAAAACAAGTGAAATCAATAAAATATCAGGCAAAGAAAATATGAGGTTCATCATGGAGATTAAGAATAGCGTGGAAAAAAACAATATTTTAGAACATATTGAAACATTGCGCGAGACAATCCGTCGTTATGACTATCATTATTATGTATTGGATAACCCGGTTGTACCTGATTCGGCTTATGACAGGCTCTTTAAAGAACTCCAATCTCTGGAGTCAAAGTACCCAGAAGCTCACAGCCCAAATTCACCAACTCAGCGTGTTGGCGCCCCGATTGCCAGTGCTTTAGAGCCTGTGACGCATGGGTTACCAATGCTATCATTAAGCAATGTATTTTCTGACAGTGAGTTAATTGGATTTATCCGTCGAGTTGGTGAAAAATTACCTCAGATTGACGATAATAATATTGAATTTTGCTGTGAACCTAAGCTCGATGGTTTGGCCATTAACTTAACCTATGAAGATGGTCAATTGGTTGTTGCTGCTACACGTGGGGATGGCGGTGTAGGCGAAAATGTAACCAATAATATTAAAACCATTGCCTCGGTCCCTTTGCGATTAATGATGGAGCATCCTCCAAAAAAACTTGAGGTTCGTGGTGAAGTTTATATGCCTAAAGCCGGTTTTGAGAAAATGAATGCCGAAGCGCTTCTTCATGATGAAAAGCTTTTTGCGAATCCAAGAAATGCAGCGGCCGGTAGTCTTCGTCAGCTTAATCCAGCGATCACAGCTTCACGTCCATTAGACATGTATTGTTATGGTGTTGGCTTATGTGAGGGTTTGATTCTGCCACAAACGCATTTTGAGCAACTTCTTTTTTTGCAAAAAATAGGGTTTCGTATATCACCTCAAAACCAGTTAAAGCATGGTTTGGCTGGATGTTTGGAGTATTATCAATCGATGTTAGCAAAGAGAGATACACTGCCATTTGAGATTGATGGTGTTGTCTATAAAGTGAATGACATCCATGCTCAAGAAACACTTGGTTTTATTTCGCGTGCACCAAGATATGCTTGTGCACATAAGTTCCCAGCACTTGAAGAAATAACCACATTGCTAGCTGTTGATTTTCAAGTTGGTCGAACTGGGGCTTTAACGCCTGTGGCGCGTTTGGAGCCCGTTAATGTGAGCGGCGTTATGGTTAGCAATGCAACTTTACATAATATGGATGAAATCGAACGTAAGGATATTAGAATTGGAGATGTCGTGATCGTTCGTCGCGCGGGGGATGTGATCCCTGAGGTTGTGTCTGTTGTACAAGAAAAACGAACAAAAAATGTTAAGCCCATTAGTTTGCCCAAAAATTGTCCTGTTTGTCATGCCGAGGTTATCAAAGAGCCAGAAGAGGCAGTGGCTAGGTGTACTGGTGGATTGTTTTGCAAGGCTCAACTAAAACGCATCACATGGCATTTTGCTTCACGTCGAGCTATGGCCATTGATGGATTGGGTGCTTCTCTCATTGATCAGCTAGTGGATTTTCATTTATTGCAAGATGTTTCTGATTTATATCGTTTGACCGTTGAAACGCTATCAAGCTTGCCGCGCATGGGTAAAAAATCTGCAACAAATTTGGTAAATGCGTTAGAAAAAAGTAAACAAACAACATTTCAACGTTTTATATATGCACTGGGTATACGCGAAATAGGTGAAGCTTGTGCCCGCATTCTGTCACAACATTTCAAAGATATAGAGACTTTGAAATCTGCAACTGTAGAGGAGTTAATAACCCTGCCAGATATTGGTCCCGTCGCAGCAGATTATGTGACGCATTTTTTTCAACAAGCGCATAATTTAGATGTTATCGATAAACTATTGGCATATGGTGTGCAATGGCCAGTGTTAAACTCTGAAATAAATGCCCAGCAAGCTAATCATGTTTTTTATCATAAAACGATTGTATTAACTGGATCACTCAGTGAAGCTAGAGAAAAAATAAAAGAAAATTTACTTGCAGTTGGTGCTCAAGTCGTTGGAAGTGTATCATCTAAAACTGATTATGTGATAGCTGGTGCTGAGGCTGGTTCTAAACTACAAAAAGCTGAGGCATTAGGTGTCAAAATATTAAGTGAAGAAGTGTTTCGTCAAATGATGAGGGAAGCTTAGTTGATGTCAAATGAATTTGTTCATCTACACCTGCGAACAGAATACTCCCTAAAGGATAGCCTGGTTCGAATTAAACCTTTGATGACATGTTTATCAAAAAGAGGTATGAAGGCTGTGGCGATTACGGATCATTGTAATTTGTTTGCAGCGGTGAAACTTTACCAAACGGCAATTGCTGCTGGCATTAAGCCAATTCTTGGATGTGATGTGTATTATCAAGATCCAGATATCCCCAATACGACTTATTTGTTGGTGCTTCTTTGTCAAAATGAAGTGGGGTATCGGAACTTAACTCAATTGGTTTCTAAAGCATATCAACAAGGTCAGTCAGATGGAAAATTATTGGTTGATCGACAGTGGATAGTGGACCACGCGAATGGTTTGATTGCGCTTTCAGGTGCTCGTTTGGGTGATATTGGGCAAGCTTTAATTGCTGAAAAAGAAGAAATGGCTTATCAATATGCGAAGACTTGGGCGTCTGTCTTTCAGGAAAGATTTTATCTTGAATTACAACGCACCAATCGTGACGATGAATCGATTTACAATGCTCGTGCAGTTCGTCTAGCAGATCAATTATCTATTCCTTTAGTTGCGACAAATGACGTTCGTTTTTTAGATGAATCGGATTATGATGCCCATGAAGCAAGGGTATGTATTCATGATGGCTGTGTATTGGATGACGAGCGAAGACCAAAAATCTATAGTTCAAAACAATACCTTCGCTCAGCCGATGAAATGCATGCGCTATTTAAAGATTTACCTCAAGCGCTTCAAAACACAATAGAAATCAGCAAACGCTGCACCTTACGCTTGCAATTGGGTCAGCATTATTTACCTAATTTTCCCACACCTCCCAGCGTAAGCATTGAGAATTATTTATCTCAATTATCCAGAGAGGGATTAGAAGGGCGATTATCCCAGCTATTTCCCAAAGAGGATATTGCAACAAAACGTCAGCCCTATGATGAGCGTCTAGAAATAGAGTTGTCAGTTATTAACAATATGGGGTTTGCTGGATATTTTTTAATTGTCGCAGATTTTATTCGCTGGGCAAAGTCAAATGGCGTTCCGGTTGGACCGGGTCGTGGTTCGGGCGCTGGTTCTTTGGTTGCTTATGCGCTATTAATTACCGATCTAGATCCATTGGCGTATGATTTGCTTTTTGAACGATTTCTTAATCCTGAACGTGTATCAATGCCTGATTTTGATATTGATTTTTGCATGGATGGAAGGGATCGTGTTATTGAATATGTGGCTGAGAAATATGGTCGTCAAAGCGTATCACAAATTATTACGTTCGGTACGATGGCTGCAAAGGCTGTTGTACGCGATGTTGGGCGTGTTTTGGGGCATCCTTATGGTTTTGTTGATAAATTGGCTAAACTTATCCCGTTCGAATTGGGCATTACCTTACAAGATGCTTTATTAAAAGAAGAAACTTTAGCTTCACGTTATGCAAATGAAGAAGAGGTCAAAGAGTTATTTGATTTAGCATTGAAATTAGAGGGTATTACCCGCAATGCAGGTAAACATGCTGGGGGCGTTGTGATTGCACCCTCAGAACTCACAGATTTTACTGCGGTTTACTGCGAAGAGGGTTCTTCTCAAATAGTCAGTCAATTTGATAAAGATGATGTCGAAGCTGCAGGTTTAGTTAAATTTGATTTTTTAGGTCTACGAACACTTACCATCATCAACGCTGCATTAAAAATCATTAATCATGGAAGGCGCCAAGATGGCGTTGAGCCTATTGCTATTGAGACCATTTCCATGACTGATGAGGCAAGTTTTGCCTTGTTAAAGGCTTGTAAAACAACTGCTGTATTTCAGCTCGAATCTCGCGGTATGAAAGACTTAATTCATCGATTGCAGCCGGATTGTTTCGAAGATGTGATTGCCTTGGTTGCTTTATTTCGTCCAGGACCACTGCAGTCAGGAATGGTTGATGATTTTATTGACCGCAAGCATGGTTTAGCAAAAGTAGCGTATCCCCATCCGGATTTAGAGCCTATCCTAAAACCAACTTATGGTGTAATTTTATATCAAGAACAAGTGATGCAAATTGCTCAAGTCTTGGCAAATTATACGCTTGGTGGGGCTGACTTGTTACGGCGAGCCATGGGTAAAAAGAAGCCAGAGGAGATGGCTAAGCAACGCGCTATTTTTACAGAGGGGGCTGCTGCGCGGGGTGTCGCAATTGAAACATCGACATTAATTTTTGATTTGATGGAAAAATTTGCTGGCTACGGTTTTAATAAGTCACACTCCGCAGCCTATGCGCTGATTGCTTATCAAACGGCATGGCTCAAAGCGCATTATCCAGCAGCTTTCATGGCAGCAGTCATGTCCTCTGATATGGACAACACAGATAAAATTGTTGGTTTTATTCGTGAATGTCAGCACATGCAGCTAACGATTTTGCCGCCTTGTATCAATCGATCCGAATATACATTTACTGTTGTAGACAATCAAACTTTACGCTACGGTTTAGGCGCTATCAAAGGTGTTGGTGAAGCGGCGATACAAAGCTTAATAGAAGAACGCCAACAAAATGGTTTTTATCAAAGTTTATTTGATGTTTGTAAGCGTTTAGATATGCGTAAAATAAATCGTCGAGTTCTGGATGCTCTGATAAAAAGTGGGAGTATGGATGTATGGGAAACCGATAGAGGTGTGTTAATAGCATCACTAGAAAAGGCAATGCAAAGTGGTGTCAAACATCTTGAAAATCAACGCTCAGGCCAAGGTGATTTATTTGATGTATTGTTATCAGCATCTGTTCAAGAACATGATGTCTTTACTTCTACGTGGTCATTGTTAACTCGTTTAGAAGGAGAAAAGGAAACGCTTGGGCTTTATATGACCGGCCATCCTACAGAGCCATCTCTTTCTGAGTTTGCTACGTTTATTACGCCCATCGCCAGATTGGATCATTTTAAAATGAAAAAAGTTCTGATCTGTGGTCTTTTGACCAGTCTAAGGACCGTCTTGACCAAACGTGGTAAAAAACTCATTATTTTATCTTTTGAAGACAGTCAAGGTGCGATTGACGTTGTGGCTTTTGCAGAAAAAATTCAATTACCACAAGAGCTTCTCTCGGTTGGAAGTATTTTTTTGGTTGAGGGTGAATTGCAGCATGATGATTATAATGGTGGGTATAAAGTAACAGCGAATGATGTATTGACGATTGATGCCGCGCGCGTTCGATTTGCTAAATGTCTTGCACTGACTTTATCCCCCTCGGATAATTCACTTATCCCTAAACTGAAATCATTACTGCAAACATACCCTGGTCAATGTATCGTGCAAATTCGCTACGAGAATGGAAGTGTTCGCGCTACAATGAACCTCGGTTTAGCATTTCGTGTTAGCCCTGTTGATGAATTATTGAGACAATTAGAGCTGCTAATTCCTCAAGGAAAAATTGAAATGTGTTACTCCTGATGGATGAGTCTGGTATGTATAAATTAAAAATGGTTGTATTTTTGAAGAGATGTTTATTTGTCTTGGGATGTTTGTGTCTAATATGCTCTCATGCAAACGCGAAGTCAGGGCAACCGCAATCAGAGAACTATTATAGAACTTTTTGGGAACCACAATATCGCGGAAAATTACTGGATTATTGTCTCTCTGACAATAAAACCTGTGGCAGAGAAGTTGCAGATGGTTATTGTCAAGCGATGGGGTATGACAAGTCTACAAAGCACATTAAAGCTTATGATGTGGGTATGACCCATTACTTTGCAGCCTGTATTGGTTGTAAGGCTTGGAATTGTAAAGCATTCAAACAAATTACATGTGTTGCAAGGCATTTGCATCAGCCAATACGACCTTATTACTTTCGCGCGAGACAATTTAATTATCCCCGTATGAATCATTATCGCATTGATTGGTGTTATAAGTCTGGCAAAGAATGTGGGAAGCGGGCCGCTTTATCATTTTGTAGACGAATGGGATATTCTAAAGCAAGCGATTATCAAAAAGATACCCATATTGGAGCAACCAGAACACTAGGAAATCAGCGTTTATGTTTTGGTGAACAATGTAATGGATTTAAAAGTATCACCTGTTATCGATAAGGAATCATCATGATATTGAAAATATTTGGCATAACATTTCTAAGTGGTATGACTCAGATCGCTTTGGCTGGAGCCATGGGCGAACCGGACATGTATAGCCCTTATGATGGTTTATATGTAGGAGCCGATGTTGCTGTTGGAAATCTTTTGGATAAAACATCTCATGTGAATATTTCTGAAACTCAACAATTGGGTAGTTTGGGTATTCTTGGTGGTGGTTTTATCGGTTATGACTACAGTATTTCGGATAGAGTGAAATTTGGTGCGGAGATTTTTGGTCAAGCGAATGGATTAAATACATCTAGTCAGTATTTTAATCCAAATGCAACTTATCAAATTAGCTCTCGTTATAGTTTTGGTGTACGAGCACTTCCTGGTTATGAGTTTCTTCCGGGCGCAGTAGGGCATGTGATTCTCGGTTATAACAATACTCAGTTCAAAATTCATGATAATGGCGCATATGGCTACATCAATGAATCCATGCATAAAAGTGGTTTCCAAAGTGGTCTCGGATTTTTAGTCGCAGTTACACCAAGCTTCTTAGTCCGTTTTGATGGGACGTATACTAACTTCGCAAGTCAGTCCAATAAGGGTCTAACAATAACCTACCCTCAGCAATATCAATACTATACCAACGATTTTAGCTTATTTGATGGTCAGCTTTCATTGATTTATAAGTTTAATGGGTAAGAGGGTTTTGTAAGAGCAAGTTTTTATTACAGGTAAAGACCACGCTTTAATCACATAAAATTTTAATGGTATATTTAAAATCTATCGTGTCATGGTTGTGGTTCATGATATTGCCTCTTAATAAAGAGGGAATATCATGAATGTTGTTTCAACTATTTAACAAAGACCAAAAGAATCGATAATTCTTTCTTCTACCTTTTTTTGCAATAACTCTAGTTTGAGAATGATTTTTGATTTGATTTCAGTCATCATTGTGTCTGAGATATCTGCTAAAGGAACGACCTTTTTAATAGAGGATTCTAGGTCATTAAATATTGCATAACCACCATCTAACGCTTTAGCTATGGATTCAAAATTCGGATCTATCATGAATTCTTTGGTTGTATTTTTTTGAATGAGATAATCAAGTAGTGTTATTTTGAGGTCATCTTCAAGTTCGTTAAATCCATTATAAAATGTGCCATTCTCATTTAATTCGTAATCAATAAAAGTGTAGATGCTCAATAATTCTCTTTCATTTATTTCATGTCGGATCGGTTGGTTGTCTGACTGCTGGAAAAGAGATATTTGGTGAGATTGCAATATTTGATGTCTTTCTTGAATAAAGTTTGAGCTTACCTCTATTGACAGATTTGGTTTTAATTCAACAATCACGCCATGTTGCAAAGAGCGAGCAATACGTAAAGAGTTTTTTAAATTCAAGTAACTACCTAATGTTATTATCGTCCCAGGTCTTAAAGCACGACAAGCTATTAAGATTTTTTCTGTAGGCATGTCATCAGCCATTTCAAGCTTGACATTTTCTTTTAGTCCCGACACTATCGCTTTAATCAAATTATCCGAATGTAATCCTGTGATGGTCGTGATCGCATGAGAAGGTATGTGCTTAGCAATATTATGAGCAAGATTTTCTTCAATATTTGTTGATATCACTAATTCGACTTTTGGAGGAACTCTTGATACGACTGACAGCGGGATTGCCCAATTGAAATATAATCTTGTATGTTCAGTTAACTCAGAAACAGCTTGACACAAAGTTGATTCGGATATTTTATCTGCAAAACTTACGTACTGATATCTCTTAAGATTTTTTGCCGCAGCTATGACCGATTCTTTGGGGGTACCATTGCTTATTATAACAAGCTGGCCTATTGGTATCGCTTTAATTGTCAAACCAATCTCTTCACATGGAGTGGATGGGTCAATCATCACCCGACCATTTTTAGGCATTTCTCCTAAAAGTTGAAGCCTTGTACGTAGTGGCATCTTAGAAATAAGGTATAAAATTGCGAAGGGATTCAAACTTCTAATAATTTCACGACCTTCAGCCACAGATATTGTATGGGCTAGAGTGAGAATCGCATTTTTAGACAATGCAGCTGACACCGCACAGCTTAAATTCAGATCTGTATCTGGTAAAATTAGAAGGGGACAAGTATTGGGATAATCTCGAGCAAATGCAGTCGCAGATTCAATACTCATTTCAGGATGCAGTACAACGATGTCACCTTTAGGTAATTCTCTGATCTCTTGAATAGATGGATTGATTTTTAAATCAGGCATGGGTATTTCCATAAAAAAATTTGATTTATTGTATATCAAGATGATTTTTACGAAAACAAATATTTTAGGCTTAGAGTTACATTTTAATGCGTTTAATATATCATCCAATTCTTCGGCTAAATTATCCAGGCCAACTCTTTTGCTTAATGATTTTAACGTTCGCTGCGTGCCATTGATTGCTAAAGTCGCGCATTTCTTGAGACCATATATATTTCTGAGGATGTAGTATGATGCGTTGGGCCATCATTGATGTAGAAACCACAGGACTTCATGTTGTTCACGATAGAATTATAGAAATTGCGTTAAGAATTTATAGTAATCAAAGATTGGAATATTCTTGGAATCGATTGATTAATCCCAATCGTACTATTCCTAAATTAATTAGTTCTTTAACTGGAATAACCGATGAATTAGTAGAAAAAGAGAGTGCTTTTGAGGCTTGCGCGGGCGAATTATTTAACTTATTGCAAGGATGCATTTTGGTAGCTCATAATGCACGATTTGATTATGGATTTTTAAAAAATGCGTTCAAACGAGCAGGATATGTATATAAAGCTCAGGTATTATGTACTATAAAATTAATGAGATTATTAGCGCCTGAACACAAAACATATCAATTAGATTCGTTAGTTAGATTTTATGACATTAAAACAGGGGGGCTCCATCGAGTAGAAACTTGTGTAGATGCTCTATCCTCATTAATAGAGAAAATATTTGAGTTTTACACAAAAGAGCACGTAGAGGCTGTAGCTAAATCTCTATATCAATGCTCAAGTATTCCTTCTAGATTAAAAACTGATATTAAAGGTTTGCCTGACACCGCCGGTGTGTATTTATTTTATTCTAAAAATTCAACCATTCCTTTCTATATAGGTAAAAGCATTCATCTACGTCAGCGTGTTTTATCTCATTTTCAAGCAGACCATATGCATGCAAAAGAGTTTACTATGGCTCAACAAATAGAGCGTATTGAAACGATTCAAACAGCAGGCGAGCTCAGTGCTTTGCTGTTAGAGTCGGAATTAATTAAAAAGCACAAACCTGTCTATAATCGCCGTCTTCGTCGTGTTAAACACGGTATAGGATTTAAACTTAATTTAGTTAATGATTATCTCACTATCTCATTAGAACGAATTAGTTTAGAAGAGGGTGATCATTTCAAGGCGAAAGCTACTCATGGCACATTTCGAAGCATGGCTGCTGCGAAGCAAGCCCTCTTATTTTTAGTCAAAAATCATCAATTATGTCCAAAACTAGCTCATTTGGAAAATAGTACGCAGGCTTGTTTTTCTTATCAGCTAAAGCGCTGTAAAGGAGCTTGTATTGGTGAAGAATCCTCTGAGGATTACAATGCTCGTGTACAAGAGGCGCTAAAAGATTATCAAGAAGAAATTTGGCCTTATTCAGGTGCTATTGCCATTAAAGAGCACTGTTCCGTTAATAAAATAACTCATTTTTTAGTTGTTTATCAGTGGCGATTTTTAGGCTATATCACTGAAGAGTATCAGTTAAAACAATGGGAGCATTTGGCTACGAAAGCAATGAATTATCATGATACCTACAAAATTTTATTCAGCTATCTTAACAGCCAATCAGATAAAGAGATTATTGATTTGAGTTTGATTTGTTCCGAGGGGACTGATGAAGGTTAAGTTAATTTGTAAAAGCCGCTTATGCAATTTTTGTCATTAAATTCCGATAACTATTTCATCTACAAAGACTCATTGAAAACAGTAACAAACCCTAAACGAGATTATTTATTCAGGCTACGACTATTTTCTTGTTCTTGAGAGTGACTCGGTCCGCTATTTGATGAGCTTGGACTGTTCTCATCCATCATAGGCGTTTTATGCAAGCGCTCAGAGGCTGTGTGTGAATCTTCTGCTCTCGATAGCAGCGCCTCCTCTTGTGCTGCATCACGTTCTCTTTGTTGCTCTTGATTTGCAGCTCGTTGTCTATTGATTTGAGTTCGTTGTTGTACCGTTAATGGTTGACCAGCCCGGGGGGCTGCAGTTGTTTGAGTTCGTTGCGCTAGATTGATGGGACGTTGAGAGGGGCCTTGTTGAACTGTGTTGGCTAATCCAGATGCTTGTTGCTGATTTGCTAGCGATGCAGATGCTGATTGAATTGTGTTTCCAGGCGATCCGGGTTGGAATTGTAGTTGTGTTTGTGTTTGTTGCTGCTCTAATGTATTTTGTTGCGTTATTTGCTCATTTTGTACTGGCTGTGCTTGTTGTCGATATTGGTTAATTATATTTTCGCGCTCAATCTGATGACGTCTTTCTATACTATTTCTGGCTTGAGTTTGTGTGATTGCCAAAGTATCTTTTTCTTTGGTGTGGGTTTTTTCTAGTTGCTGCGTGCTTTGCGCTTTCTTGTTGCTGGCTTCCAGTCTTGATTTTGCAAGCCTTGCACGTAAGTCAATTTCTTTTTGCTTATAAGACTCTAAAATGGCTTTTTGCTTTTCTTTTTGCGCGGATTGAAATTCTTGTTTGTCACCTAATTGTTGATTTAAAAATTCATTTGTTTCACTCTGACGGCGTCCATCATTTATTGTGTGGGTTTTGCGTAAGATGTCTTGAGCTTCACGATGCCTATCTGTTAGTTCTTTCATTTTAATTTTTTGAATTTCTAGTACTCGAGCTCTTTCTTTTTTATCGGATTTAGGTATACCATTTAGTTCTTTTGCTTGAGTTGCTTTTAGATCAGAAATTTCTTTTTTTTGAGTTTTATCTAATTGTCGTATCTCTTCAAATTCAAGCGTTTTTTCTCGAATGTGTCTATGACTTAATTTGTTTTTATCAGATTTTTGTTGAGCCTCAAAACCCTTTTCTTGCCTTTTTAATAAAGTTAACGCTTGCTCTTTATCATGTTTCAAATCTTTAATGCTATCGTAGTGCTCTTTTTCAATTTCTTTATCAAGGCCACGAGATGTTGCCTCCAGATTTTTCATTTCATTTTTTGCTTTTTCGACAAGTTCTTTCCATTCCTGCTTATGTTTTTTATCTAACGATTTTAATTCTGTTTGATGACGTTTTTCTAGTTGGGCAAGTGCAATATTTTCAAGGCTACTTGGCTCTTTCACCTTTTCTGTAAGCCTTGCCGAGCGCTCAAGCTGTTGAACTTGAATGAGGCGTTGTTGTTCTTCAATTTGTCTTGTTTTGACCGCTTCTAATCCATAAGGTTCGGCTTCTGTGAGGTTATCTTCTTCTGTTGTGACGCCACTTAAAGAAGAGAATTCATGCTTTATTTCACCAGTCTTTTTACGATGTTCTATAAACTCAGACAAATCCAGGTCTAAAAAGTCATCCTCGGATTTTTTATGTTTGTTGAGTGGATTATTGATATCAGATGCCATGTTACCACCTAGATTGCTCGAGCTTTAATATTGCATCCCATTCTGCCGAAGTAACAGGCAACACGGATAGACGATTTCCCTTTCTTAATAATAGCATTTTTGCAAGTTCATTGCACTTTTTGAGATTTTCAAGCTCAATTATATGGTCAAACTTACGGATAAACTTGATGTCAACCATATACCAAATTGGATTTTCTGGCGTGCTTTTACTATCAGGGTGCTCACTCAATGGATCAAAAGCTGTGTGATCAGGGTAGGCTGGTTTTATTACCTCAGCTATACCTACAATGCCAGGCGGCTTACAATTCGAATGATAGAAAAATATTTGATCGTGGACCTGCATTTGATCGCGCATAAAGTTACGCGCTTGATAATTTCGAACGCCGTCCCAGCTGGATGTTTGGCCAGGCGCCTGACGTAAATCGTCAATACTAAAACAATTTGGTTCTGATTTCATAAGCCAGTAATTCATGCTGGTACTCCAATTTGTGTTATTAACTGTACCATTAATCGCTCTAGAGCATACCAAGTTTCATTGGTTTTGGATGATTTAATCATGATATCAATTTCATGACATTGTAGAAGAAGTTGAGATAGCTCTGATAATTCAATCCGTTTGCAGGCTCTGCTATAATTCGGCGCTTTTTTTGGCCAGATATTCAGCGTTTTACATGCAATTTCTGTTGTTACATTTTGTCGCATTAACTGCTGCCATTGAATAAGCAGGCGTATTTCTTGTGTGATAAGCCATAAAACTAAGCTTGGTTCAGTTTTATCGCGATTTAAAATTCTTAAAAGATGTAATGCTTTATTCATATCAGCATTAAGGTAGGCATCAGCTAGATCAAATAAAGGGTATTCGCACTGATCGGTTAAATATTCTGATAACAATGATTCTGTGATCAGTTGCCCTGGCTCGAGCCGTATAGACAAAGCTTCAACCACTTGGCTCGCAGCGAGCATATTATTTTGATTATATTGATGAATCAAATTTGGAATGGTCGGCGCATAGGATAGTTTTTTTTCGTCTAACATGCGTTTTATCCAGCCTTGCAAAGCTTGCGGAGAAAGTGCTGACGCTTGTATCAAAACAGCTTGGCTATGCTTTAGAATAAATTGAATTTGCTTGACTGATATACTTGGCGCTTCGATGAGGAGCAGGCAGCTAGGGTTGGGATTATCCAAATAAGATTTAATATTGGCTAATCCATTTGAATCAATGGTTTTTTTATCAAATCGAATTTTTAACAAAGTATAAGGTGCAAATAAGGAGTAGTGATTAGCTTCTTGAAAGCAATCTGTCCATTCATTAGCTTGTTGAATATGATAATATTTTTCATCACAATTGTGTTTATTTAACCAAGCTGTCTTGATTTGTTGGATCGATTCTTCAAGTATGTGATTATCTGTACCAATGACAATATACAGAGGCGATATCGATTTTTGCAGATGGTATTTCAGTTCAGGAAACTTAATAATCATGATGTTTTAGAAGCTTGATTGGCAATTCTGTCTAGAATTTGAATCGCAGCATCTCGACGCATTTCCTTTTTTAGGATATTTTCTTCATCGTTCGAGCCTAAAATACGATCGTTATTAATGGTGATTTGACGTGTTACCACGACATTAGATGACGGAACAATTTCTCGACCTTGAGCCTCTTGAAACTTATAACGGACGCGATATGTCATTTGATATTGTCGAGGTGTGGTACTGGAGCTCACACTGGTGATATGCTCGTCTTCATTATCCTGTTCAATAATTATCCAATAACGTGCTTCTGTCGGATTTTGACTAACCCGAATCTGATATGCTTCTAAATTAATTTTTAAAAATGCTTCTAAATCGCGATGCCCTGTTTCAACAATAATAGCAACATTATCCAACCATCTCGGTATATCTGACATGCCGCGTAAGTGAAATCCACAAGCGGACAGTATACTCATGAACACGATAAGGATTAGAATGGCAAAGCTTCGAGATGCACAAACGAAGCTTTGAATCTTCAGTTGCCAACGGCCACTTGGCATTTATTGCACAACCAGGTTAATTAAATGTCTATGAGAAACAATAATAGACTTAACAATAGATTTGCCTTGTATAAACGAGGCAACATGTTGCGATGCTAAATCAATCAGTGTTTCCTCAGGCGTATCTGTTTGCGCGCTGAATTCTGCTCTAAGTTTTCCATTCACTTGAACAATAAAATCAACTTCATCTGCTTTCAGAGCACTTTTGTCAACTTTAGGCCAAGGCGCATCAATAATCGCTTTAGAAAATGCTAACTGCTGCCAAAGTACATGACAAATATGCGGCGTGATAGGTGCCAGTAAACGTAAAAGATAACTGATACCAGCATGCATAAAATAATTGTCTTGTTCAGTTTTTATTTCATAGGCATTCAGTTCATTAAATAATTTCATGCAAGCTGATACCACCGTATTAAATTGGTGGCGTTCATAATCATTGCTTGCCTGCAAAAGGATTTGATGAACAATCATTCTGGCTTTTTTGAGACGAGGTTCACATTCATTCCATTGAATGGATAAATTACCATCTAAAAGAGCTTCATTTATTTCAACGATCGCATTTCGGTGCTCTGTCGCAAAATTCCATAAGCGCTTCAAAAATCGATGAGAACCATCAACACCTGCGTCAGACCACTCCATTGATTGTTCTGGTGGTGCTGCAAACATTACAAATAAACGTGCCGTATCTGCGCCGTATGTTTCGATAAGATGATTTGGGTCAACGGTATTACCGAGAGATTTTGACATTTTGTGCCCGTTTCGCAACACCATCCCTTGGCTGAGTAGAGACATAAATGGTTCATCTGAGTTGACTAAGCCTTCATCTCTCATCAACTTATGAAAGAAGCGTGCATACAACAGATGCATCACGGCATGTTCAATTCCACCAATATATTGGTCAACAGGAGTCCAGTATTTTGCCCGATCATCTAGCATGGCGTTAGACTGGCCTTTGCAAGCAAAGCGAGCATAATACCAAGAGGATTCCACAAAGGTATCGAATGTGTCAGATTCCCTTAATGCATCTTGTCCGCATTTGGGGCAAGATGTGTGAAGGAAATCATGGCACTGAGCCAATGGTGAACCGCTGCCTGTCAGTTCAACTTTTTCTGGTAGAACAACAGGCAAATCTTCTTCCGGCACAGGGACAATCCCACATTGCTCACATGTGATCATGGGTATGGGCGTTCCCCAATAACGCTGCCGAGAGACACCCCAATCTCTTAAACGGTAATTAATGGTTGCTTTACCTGCTTCTCTTTCTTCTAGGTATGCTGTAATCAGGCGTTTTGCCTCAGCAGATGATTGTCCATCAAACGTGCCGGAATGAATTAAGATACCTTCTTGGGTGAAAGCTGATGCTTTGTAATCATGAACAACTCCTTGTAGAGGTTGTATCACTTCTTGCATAGGTAAGTTATATTTTTGAGCAAACTCCCAATCGCGCTGGTCATGAGCTGGCACTGACATCACCGCTCCAGACCCATATTGCATGATAACAAAATTAGCAATCCAAACAGGAATTTTTTCGTTGGTAATTGGATGAATCGCTTTCATACCGGTGTCGATACCGCGTTTTTCCATGGTTGCAAGCTCGGCCTCTACCATGCGAACGCTTTGACAACTGTCGATGAAAGCTTTGATATTTGAGTTATCTTTAGCTACTTGTTTCGCAAGTGGATGATCTGGGGCTACAGCTAAATAGGTCGCTCCCATGAGTGTATCCGGACGAGTGGTGTAGATTTTTAAACGTTTAGAAAAGCCTTCTACTTTAAAAAATATTTCGCTGCCTTCGGAACGACCAATCCAATTACGTTGCATTTGTTTAACTTGGGCAGGCCATCCATCAAGTGTATCCAGCCCCTGAAGCAATTCGTCTGCATAAGCTGTGATTTTAATAAACCATTGAGATATTTCTTTACGCTCAACTAAAGCCCCTGAGCGCCATCCACGCCCATCAACGACTTGTTCGTTAGCAAGTACCGTGTTATCAACTGGATCCCAATTAACTAACGCATTTTTTTTATAAACTAAGCCCCGTTCAAATAATTTGATGAAAAACCATTGTTCCCATTTATAGTAACATGGCTCACAGGTGGTTATTTCACGGCGCCAATCATAGGCGTTTCCAAGCTTCATCAATTGAGCTTTCATGGCAGAAATGTTTTGTTTTGTCCATTCTGCTGGTGGTATACCATTTTTGATGGCTGCATTTTCAGCAGGCAAGCCAAAAGCATCCCAACCGATAGGTTGTAGAACATTTTTGCCTAATGCTCGCTGGTAACGAGCAATTGCATCTCCAATCGTATAATTACGAACGTGTCCCATATGTAAAGAGCCACTGGGATAAGGAAACATTGAAAGACAATAAAATTTTTCTTTATTTAGGTCTTCTTGGACATTAAATGATTGTTTTTTATGCCAATATTGTTGGGCTTGTTCTTCAACTTCTTGAGGATTGTAGCTGATATTCATGATCCAGTTAATCAAAACAGTGTTGATTGCTAAGGATACCGTCTCTTGAAGCATAACGCAATTAGCGCGATGATGAAGCTCATTATTAAAATGGGTTTATCCCCCCAACGAACCCATGGTGTTTGGCCATTGTTGGCATAAATTACCCCCTCCAAAATCCCGCTACTAAACGCCGCCAACCTATTGGTGATTTTGCCTGTGGGGTCAATAATAGAAGAGAGTCCATCATTATTGGCAATAATATGATATCTACCTGTCTGAATAGCCAATGCTTGTGCCATCTGTATTTGTTGATACATTGCCAGAGAATGCCCAAACCATCCATCATCGCTGACAGAAACAATCCATTCTGCTTTCGGTAATTGACGACGCAATATCTCAGGGTAGGCTAGTTCATAACAAATTAAGGTTGCAATAGCATGACGACCCATTTTGATAGGCATTTGATCCGCTTTACCAGGCTTCATCGATGTTTCTGGTATATTCAGCCAAGTCATCAGTTGTTGAAATGGCTTGGGCGTATATTCTCCGAAAGGAACCAAATGCTGCTTAAGGTAAGTACCTTCGCTTTCTCCAAAAGATGAAAGCGTATTGTAATAGTAGATTTCTGCTTTTGAGGTTGGTTTAGGTATTCCAAGCAACAGGGCTGTGTGCTCTTTTTTAGCTCGAATACTTAGGTCACCCAGCCAATCACCCAAATAGCTTGCGGGCATTGGAATCGCGGACTCAGGTAAAACTACAAGTTGTTTTTGACCAATCAGTTGTTCAATACGATGCCGGTAGTGTTCTAAAATCTCCCAAAAAACCCGCTCATCCCATTTATCTCTCATTGACAGATTTGCTTGTATGATGCCAACAGAAATAGGAGTGGTTTGTGATGTGGTCCAAGAAACATTATGTAAGAGTGTAGGGGCTAAGATTAAGCTAATGAAAACGATTAACCAACCCAATTTTGTACGCTGTTGTACGGCCCATGTTAAGGACGTGGAAGCAAAGCAGGTCCAAAATCCGACACCATAGAGACCAATGATTGGAAGCAGGTAACCTAATGGTGTATCAACTTGGCCAAATCCTAGCTGTAACCAAGGAAAACCACTAAAGCAGGAAGCTCTAAAATATTCAGTCAAACACCACAATGCAGCAAATACTAATCCTTGAATAACATAATTAACTTTGTTTTTTAGCACATAAAATACGCAGGAAAAAATAGCAAAAAAAGTAGCTAAATAAGCAATAAACAAGCACGTTATGCATGCAGATAAAAAGCTGTTTAAATGTCCATATAGGTGAATACTTACAAAAATCCAAGATACTCCAACCCCCATGTATCCTATTCCAAACATAAATCCGGTTGAAGTTGCTTGGAACTTATTTTGCTCTTGTAATAGAGTTGAAAACAATAAAGCAATGCCTAAAATGGACAATCCAGGAAAATGAAAGGGGGCAAAGCTTAAAGGCATGATGCATCCGGCAAACAGCGCGCGGAATAAATAAATATACTGAGTTAAAAAAATCGTTAGGCTTGGAAGTTTTAGTGAGGGCGTGCTATTCATTGGTTATGCCAGGTCACATACATCGCTTGTCGATTTGAGACGATAATTGATTTACCACAAAAAAGCAAATACGAAGTGCTCCTCTATTATGCAGAACAGGCTATAAACCCAGGTGCTCACCATTTAACTAAAGTTCAAACTCCTCACCCAAATATACAGCACGCACCTGTTGATTTTTTAGAATGCTATCTGGTGAACCTTCGCAGAGTATTTTACCCTGATTGACAATATAAGCCCGCTGGCAGATGTCCAGCGTTTCTCTAACATTATGATCGGTAATCAAAACCCCAATGTGTTTATCGCAAAGATGTTGAATGATTTTTTTAATATCCAGTACTGAAATAGGATCAACGCCAGCAAAGGGTTCGTCCAGTAAAATAAAAGTCGGTTCAATCGCTAAAGCACGCGCAATTTCAACCCGACGTCGCTCCCCTCCAGATAAACTCATCCCTAAGTTTTTTCGTAAATGCGTCACGTTAAACTCTTCTAATAATTGATCCAACAGTTGCCGACGTTTTACTTTAGAGATATCTTTGCGTAATTGCAGAATTGAAAAAATATTATCTTCAACTGACATTTTTCGAAAAATAGAGGCTTCTTGAGGAAGGTAACCAATACCTAATCGCGCTCGTTGGTGCATGGCTGTGTTGGTGATATCTTTCCCATTTAAAATGATTTGACCTTTGTCACATGATTGTAAACCCACAACCATATAAAAACAGGTGGTTTTGCCCGCACCATTTGGTCCAAGTAGGCCGACGCACTCACCTTGATCTATACATAGACTGATATCATTCACGACAACGCGAGATTTAAAAGACTTACGGATGTGCTGAACTAAAAGTTGGCTCATTGGGATGTATCCTGTTTTAAATCTGATAAATTGGATTTATTGCTCGGATTTAATGTCATATTCATATTTTTTAAAAGCGATTGATTGGATTCAGGATGAAAAACAATTACGGTGCGTTGATTTCTGACGCCTTCCGTCAAAACTTTTTGAGTTTCTATGTTGTATGTAATTTTAGGTGCTGAAAAAGAATTGGTGCCTTGTTCGATACGCGCGTGTCCTAAAAGTTTTATCAAGTGCGTTTGGGGATAATATTCAATTTGATCAGCATATGCATGAATGGCTGATTTATTTTCATCTATGAGAGCCCAATAATGAGCGAGCTCTTTTTCTTTTCCCATAACGATGGCTTTTATCAACTGATTTTTTTCGTTCGTTTCTGTAACAACTTTAAACGCTCGAATATGAGTACTGCCCTGATCAAGCTCCACGTGATCAGAAAAAACACCATAATGGTTCTTTTGATCAAATACCACTTTACCTGATCGCATTTCAAGGATTGCTTGACTGTCTGAGGGTAAAGCGTTTGTCATGGTGGGAGAGAGCATAACCAAGAACATCAGGCTAAGTTTTTGCATCAGTCTTTGGGGGTTCATAGTGACCTCTAACATGACTTAATAATTCGATTTTATTATCAGCTAGATCAGCACGCATGCCAATTGCATTGACTTGATTTTGAGCTTGCTGAATTGTAACGGGTTCAGAGGTTGTGGCAACTTTACTTTTAGGAAAATAAGTGATTTTTTCGGTCATCAGCTTCAAATCTTTTTGATCACGAGCTTGCTTTTGTTGGATAACAACGTGGCTTGTCAGGAGGATCTCTCTATCAGCAAATGCTTTGGCTTTGTCTGCTTCAATCTCCCAGGGATTTTGATTTGCTTCAGCCAAAATTAAATGAGGTTTTTTTATAAAATACACGTTTTTTTGTGGGATATGTTGTATCAAAGGCGTGTTCAGGAGATGAGTCAATTTTCCTGAAGTGTCGAATTGCATCACGGTTAATTCTGTTAGAGATGAATCTATCTGTTTTGGTGAAAATTGATGATAGAAAATGTGGTTGACTGGATTCAGTGTCTGAATGTAAATGAAGGCCAAACCAACGACGGAAACGATCGCCAGCATCAGCCAAAAACATTGGGTTAGTTGACGAGAAGAAATGTTGATGAAATTGGTCTTCACACAAAACTCAGGATGCTAAAAATGTATCAAGAGCCGATTTCATGACAGCTTGGGCATTTAAAATTAAATCACAAGCTTCACGAACGCCTCCACGCCCACCTGGTAATTCAGTTTGCCAATCTGCTTGATCTTTTACTTGCTTGACTGCATTGGCTACGGCAATACTTAAACCAACATGTTGCATAACGGCTAAATCTGGCAAATCATCTCCAATATAGGCAAATTGTTCATCTCTTAGATTTAAACGATTTTTTAGTGTTTCATAAGCCACTTGCTTTCTAATTTGCCCTTTAAAATAGTGCTGAATATCTAGTTGCTTCATTCTGTGTTCAATCACTGCGTTGACAGAGCCAGTGATGATAGCAACTTCAATCCCTGCAGACATTAATAATTTTAAACCAAAGCCATCTTGAATATGAAATGCTTTTAATTCATTTGAATGATTATCAATATAAATGAGTCCATCCGTTAGGACTCCATCAATATCGCAAATAACACATTTAATCTTCTTTGCTTTTTCAATGATTGTTTGCATCATATCACCTAATAAACGCCTGCTTGTAATAAGTCATGTAAGTGGAGTACGCCAAGGGGGTATTCCTTCTCATCAAGAACCACCAATGAAGTAATACTATGTTTCTGCATCAATGCGAGCGCCTCAGCAGCTAATAAACCTGTTTGGATCACTTTGCATTGACGCGTCATGACTTCATGAATTGGCGTGGTATTGATATCGTATTCTTTCGTCAGTGTGCGGCGTATGTCGCCATCTGTATATATCCCACTAAGATATCCAAAACGATTGGTTACGCAAGTCATACCTAGTTTTTTATTCGTAACTTCAATCAATGCCTCTCTAATCGTAACATTCTCACTGACAATCGGTAAGTCATCACCTTGATGTATGAGATCATCAACTCGTAATAAAAGCCGTTTTCCAAGAACACCACCAGGATGGGATAAAGCGAAATCTTCTGAGCTAAAGCCTCTAGCCTGCAACAAAGCAACGGCCAATGCATCTCCCATCACCAGAGAGACTGTTGTGCTTGTCGTAGGTGCCAGTCCTAGTGGACATGCTTCTCGTTCGACACGGATATCCAAATTGACAGAAGCAGACAGGGCTAAAGTAGATTCAACGTTTCCTGTTAGTGTAATTAAAGGGATTTCTAGCCGCTTTAACAAAGGGAGAAGAACGACGAGTTCTTGTGTGTTGCCAGAATTAGATATTGCCACGACAACATCTTGTCGGGTTATCATGCCTAAATCACCATGACTAGCTTCTCCTGGGTGCATAAAAAAGGCTGGAGTCCCCGTACTAGATAGGGTGGCTGCAATTTTATTAGCAATGTGACCTGACTTACCCATTCCTGTTACAACAACGCGACCTTGACAGGCTAGCAAAATTTGGCACGCACGCTCAAAACGCTCATCAATTCGTTGTGATAACTCAAACACTGCTTGAGCTTCTGTTTCAATAACGGCCAAACCAAGCTTACAAAAATCCATGATGTATACGGGGGATAACGATTCTTGATGTTATCATGTTTTTGTATTAAAAATCTATTTTTGTGACAAGCAACGTCTTATCCTCAATTTGCTCCGAGAATGTTATGTTACAGACTGCTGATGATTCTTCGCATTGGTATCATAAACATCCGGGCTTTTCTCTGACGATAATGGATTGATATAGATCCTGGAGCAATAAGTTTCATTAATACCTACTACCATAATACAAGAAATTGCGGCGGCTATTGGAAGCATGATAATGGCATATTGAAAGTCTAAAGATCCATAATGATGTGCCATAAAACCAGCATGATGTTGAAGTAACGTCCCAAACAGTACTTGCCCTAAGCCCCCGCTACCTGTAATGATGATAGAAGCAATAGCGGTTGCAAGACCTGTATGATGTGAGTGGTTACTCTCCGAAATTAATGGGTAGCCAACAATTTGACTGCTGCTAAATAATCCTATTGAAAAAAATAAGCAAGACAGCACAATAAAAGATAGATTGTTAAAAACGACCAAGAGTATCATCATACTTAGAGTCCCCATTGCGCCAAGCAACATGATAGGTTTTCTTTTACCTAATTTATCAGAAAGAAAACCGAAAACTGGTCCGCCCAACATGCTTCCCATTAGGATTAAACTCGTGACATTACTTGCTTCTATATTGGCCAAATGATGAACTTTATTTAAGTAAGTAGCACCCCATAGCGCACAAAGCACCATAATCGGTAAATTTAAACAAGCGATATATATTCCTGCTAACCAATTTTGTTTCGTGGTTAATACTTGCGCTAATCCTTTAAGCCATGTTAACGCGTCGTCATTTGATGACCTGATCGGACTGTTATCCTTTATTACAAAAAATAGCCAAATCAAAATAACCACACCTAAGATGGCATCGATTAATAAGGAGTTTCTCCATCCCAAATAGGCATTTAAATAAGCTAATGGAGTATGTGCCGTCATACCACCACAAAAAGCCATGGTAACTAAGCATCCGGTTACTAATGCTTGATGCGTTGGTGGGAATAGGCGATAAACCAAGACAATACAGGATAGAAAGCAAAATGCGTTTGCAATGCCCGTCAATGCATGAAAAATAGAAGCGAGTAGATAAGATGTTGTTAATGCGAAGCCCAAAGTACCTATGATGCAAATTGTCATCGTACTAAGAATAATTTTTCGCACGCAAAATCGATCAACAAATATCCCTGCAGGTATAAAAAGTAAAATGCTTGCCCATACAAATGTGCTGGACATCCAGCTTAATTGCGTCGCATTAATTTGAAACGCTTGCCGTAGGGGCTGATTAATGACATCGAAAATATTCATTTGAAAAAAAACATAAAAGAAGAACAAACCAGCGGATAAGCAAATTAACCAAGACTCTCGTATATGACTATCGAAACCAGCAGATTGTTTATAACGAAACATTATTAACTCTCATATTTAATTTTTTGTTCACCAATCCTAGCGTTACGATATATAAAATACAAATAGAAATTTTTTAACCCATTTGATTTTTAGAATCGCAAGTTGCATGCTATTTTGTTAAATTAACTATTTGGAGATCGACTTTATCGATTGGATATTTATTTTGATCAAAGTCAATGCAGGTGATTAATTAAAAATCTTGTTGAACACATATAAGTCGATAGATTTATTGATTTTTACTAAATTGAAAGGTATTTTTCAGCAATCATTGGAATTACATGAAAACCCATGTATATAATTTACGGTAGCTTCGGTATTAGGACTATTTATGAATGATGACTTGGTGAGGATCACCAATTTGACTTTCGCTCATCGCGATAGATTAATTTTTGATGGGGTAGATATTGTTGTACGCCGAGGAAAAATTACTGCAATCATGGGGCCAAGTGGCAGTGGCAAAACAACTTTATTGCGTTTAATTGGAGCGCTTTTAAACCCTCACGAGGGCGTGATTGAAGTGGATGGACAGGATATCCACAAATTGTCTCACCAATCTCTTTATTCTTTACGCCGAAAGATGGGTTTATTGTTTCAAAATAGCGCGCTATTCACACATTTATCCGTGTTTGACAACGTGGCTTTTCCCTTGCGCGAACATACCAAGCTTAGTGCGAACATGTTACGTGATTTAGTTCTTATGAAACTCGAGGCGGTTGGATTGCGAGGCACTGCAAATCTGATGCCAGCAGAGTTGTCAGGCGGTATGGCTAGACGGGTCGCATTAGCTAGAACCATCGCTTTAGATCCTGAGCTTATTATGTATGACGAGCCTTTCACAGGTCAGGATCCGATATCCAAGGGCGTGTTAATGCGGCTGATTAAGCGACTAAATGAACTGCTTCGTATGACTACGATTTTAGTGTCGCATGATGTCGAAGAGACATGTGCAATCGCAGATTATATTTATCTAATTGCTGAAGGCCGGGTAATAGGAGAGGGTACACCCGAACAGCTCATGCGTTCTACTCAGCCAAAGATTCATCAATTTATGCACGGCGAAGCAGATGGTGCTGTACCTTTTCATTATCCAGCACGGTCTTATACAGAGGAGTTGTTAGATGATTGAACCTGTAGAACGGGTAGGGCGATTTACGGTTGATAAATTACAATTATTAGGACAGTCTGGACTTTTTCTAATGCGTGTACTGTGTCGTAAACCTAATTTTGCTCGCATTCCAAGATCATTGTCAAATCAACTCTATTTTGTTGGTGTTTTGTCGTGCTTGATAATTGTTGTTTCAGCTCTTTTTATTGGTATGGTCGTGGGATTGCAGGGCTATAATACACTTAAAAAATTTGGCGCAACAAGCCAGCTAGGTCAGTTATTGGCTTTAAGTATTGTACGAGAGCTTGGTCCTGTTATTACCGCGTTGTTGTTTGCTGGGCGGGCAGGATCTGCTTTAACCGCAGAAATTGGTTT
>VFQP010001609.1_pt1 | contig 29280 bp, 34 predicted proteins | sample 3512351 | NCBI WGS metagenome assembly VFQP01 (sample SAMN10412372, study PRJNA504923) | tailings metagenome | isolation source: Relicate 1 Philex TSF1 revegetated site | place: Philippines: Tuba, Benguet | collected 2017-08-29
TCCGCAGCGCTGCCCACCCGCTCACGAGGGCCCTCCTACTGCAGACCTCACGCCGCTCGCCCTTTCTGTTGTGCCCGCAGGCTCATCAACCTGCTCAACCTCTCCCCGACCGTCCGCCGCACGAGCGTGCAGCAGATGGGCTGCCTGACGGGCTTCCGCTGCCTGAGCCTGGCCTGCGAGCTGGCGGCGGCCAACCCCCGCGCCCGCGTGCTGGTGGTGGTGGCCGACGTGCGCTCGGGCCTGCAGAACCAGCTGCCCGACCTCTCCAAGGCGGCGGCCAAGGTCACCACCATCTCGTGCGCGCTCTTCCGCGACGCCGCCTCGGCCTGCGTGGTGGGCTGCCAGCCCCGGCCGGGCCAGAGCGAGGCGCCGCCGCTGGCGCGCGTGCTGGCGCAGCACAGCCTCTTTGTGCACGGCACGCTCGACCACGTGGTCATCAAGGACGGCGACGACGCCACCATCAGCTGGTACAACGACAAGCGGCTGCCCTACGTCGTGAGCGACAACGTGCCGCGCCTGGCGCGCGAGCTGGCCGCCGCCGCCGGCCTCGCCGTGCCCTCTTTGTCTGGCGGGGCGCCAGAGCAAGAGCAGCTGGACTGGCGCCACAGCGGCGTGGCGTTCGCCATGCACCCGGGCGGGCCCAAGATCATTGAGCTGGTGCAGGAGCGGCTGGGCGGCGTGCCGCCGGCGCAGTTCCAGGTGTCCTGGGACTTTCTCCGCGCGCACGGCAACACGTCGGGGTCGTCCAACCTCGCGCTGCTGCACCAGGAGCTGCACCGGCAACGACCCTCGGGAGCGGCGCCGCACGTCATGTGCGTCGGCATCGGGCCGGGGCTGTCGCTGGAGGGCCTGCTGCTGGAGAGGCTGCCGGTCGCTGCGGCGCTGGACGTCGTTCCTGCTGACCAAGCTGCGGCAGAGGAGGGCCAGAGGTCCTTCAGCTTTGCGGCGGCGGAGGACGGCGCGTGCCTCCGGTCGTGCAGCCTCCGCGCCGGCTCCGCACTGGCGCTGTGCGCCAGCGTGCAGCAGCTAGCTGTGTAGCGCAGTGTGTGCCTGTGCCGCTAGTGCCGCTGCAACCAAACGGCCAGCACCGCCGAGCACCACACACTCGTGCCCTCACGCCATGCGACGCACGAACACGGGAAGCGTCCGCAAAGGTACGGAGCAGCGATGAACGCAGCGTTCACACTGCAGTAAGGCTGCGCTAACGCTGCCCAGCAGAGCCCTCTCCACAGGGATGGAAGCGGCACCCGTGGAGGAGCAGGCAGAGCGGCAGCAACTGTGCCAGCGCCTGCACGCTCTCGTACAGTCGTCCACTGGGCGCCCGGCGCGCCCGCACCAGGTGGAGGCCGTGGCTAGCGTGCTTCTGGGCGTCCGCTCTGACTGCCGGGCTCCCCGCGCGACAAACTACCTGCTCCAGGCCTCCACGGGCTCGGGCAAGAGCCTGACCATCGCGCTGCTGGCGAGCCAGCTGCTTGGCTGGACGGATGCCAAGGTGGGTGCGCTTGACGCTCCTGCGCAGGGGGGCTGTGTGGTGCTGCGCGCGCCGCGCCGCCGTGGCCACCTCCCTCGCCGTCATTCGAGCGCCTGCGCGCGCAGGGCGCGTCGTTCCACACGGTGCTGGTGGTCAACGACCGCGTGCAGCTGGACACGCAGCTCAGCGCCACCGTCACGGCATTCCTCCGCGGTGCGTATGAGTGCCCGCCCGCCTCGCCCACCTGCGCCTGCACCTCCCAGACGAAACGTACACGCGCACCACCACCTCGCTCCCCTCAGCGCGCATCACACCGCACCTCAAAACGCAACGCAGGGGCGGGCGTGCCCGACGGCGTTGTCCGGCGCGTCAACAGCTGCGCCGAGCTCAAGGCCTGCCTGGCGGCGCCCGTGGGCAGCGCGCAGCGCCCGCGCATCATCCTCACCACGCTGCAGAAGCTCACCACCGCCTCGCGCAGCCAGCCCACGCCCACGCCTGCGCCCACGGCGGCGCGGCGCCAGGCGCGCAGCACAGACAGCGACAACAACCAGGACCACTCGGGCCAGCCCAGCAGCCCTCACGGCCAAGCGGCGCCAGCGGCCGCCGTCGGCGCCAAGCGGCCAGGGGCGGGAGCTGGCGAGCGGCCTTCGCGCGGGCAGCCCCATGCCGGCAAGCGGCGGCGGAGAGGCGGGACGCCCGGCGCGGAGGAGCCCCTGCGGGACAGCGACGCCGGCAGCGGCGGCAGCGACGCAGAAGGGCTGCAGGAGGAGGAGGAGCAGCGCGGCGCCGCGCCGGCGGCGAGGCGCGCCGGCGGGCGGGTCGCCGTCATTGCCGACGAAGCGCATCGCAGCCACGGGCAGAGCTCCCACACGCTCATCCAGCAGGCGCTTCAGTGGGCGGCGCTGGCCGCTGGCGGCGGGCGCGGCGGCGCGCCGTCGCCCGCGCCTCTGGAGCACGCCACGCTGCGGGAGCTGCAGCACGCCGAGGCGGCGGGGCCCTCATCGCCGCGCGTCGGCGGCGGTGGCGGTGGCGGCGGGGGGCGGGTGGAGGAGGAGGCGCTGCAGCGGCAGCGGCGGCAGCAGCACCGGTCGCTCACGTTTGTGGGGCTGACGGCAACGCCCAGCCACAAGGCGCTGCAGCTGTTTGGCGTGGCGCGGCGCGTGCGGTGCGACGTGCTGGGCGACGTGCTCAGCAGCGGCGACGAGGAGGAGGGGGAGGAGGAGCGCGGGAGCAGCAGCAGCAGCAGCAGCACCTCGGGTGGCGAGGGGGAGGGACGGCGGCGCCGGCGCCGCAGCCGCAAGGCGGGCGTGGGCAGGCGGCGGCAGGCGTCTCAGGGCGTGGAGGCGGGCGGCGGGCGCGGCGCGGCGGACGGTGGTGCAGCGGCGGCGGCAGAGGAGGCGGCGGTGGAAGAGGGCGAGGGTGGGAGAGGCGGGCAGTGGTGCACCGAGTACCGGCCTTTCCATGCCTACACCATGGCACAGGCGGTGCGCGACGGGCACGTGATCAACATGCTCAAGCGCTTCGTCGCCATCACGCCGCACCTGCACATCCTGGGGCTGGAGGGCGCGCCGCCCTCGCTGGCCGGCGGCGACTCGGCGGCGGCGGCAACGCCGCCGCAGCCGCAGCAGCGCGGGCAGGCGGGCGGTGCTGGCGGCGGCGGCGTGGAGGCGGTCATGCGGGCGGCGGCGCTGGCGGACGCTGCGTCAAACAGCCGGGACGTGATCCGGCGCAAGGTGCGTGCACATGGTGCACTTCCGCTGCCGAGACTGCTCGCTTGGGCGGGGTCGTGTGCCTGGTTTGCCGCCAAAGATGACACCATGACACGCAGCGGTGGCCCTCTGCACGGCGTTGCTATGCAGGCGGCGCTGGTGGCGGCCCAGTTCGTCGACATGCTCTCCTCGGCCACGCAGCAGGGCTTCCCGCAGCTGCGAGCCATGGTGAGCAGTGTGCATGCGCGGTACAACAGCGCAGCAAGCGGCCCAGGGCGCGCCGAGCACGGTGAGGGCAGTTGGCTGCCTCGGCGTCCGCTGCTTGAGCTCTCCTTTGCCGCGCTCCTTTGCCACATGCAGGTGGTGGCGCGGTCGCGGCTGCACGTGGCATGGTGGGTGCTGGAGCTGCGGGCGGCCCTGGGGGCGCACGCGCGCTGGCGGGAAGTGCTCGGGGCGGCGGACGCGGCGGCAGCGGCGGCCTCCTCTGCAGAGGGCCAGCAGCGGCAGCGGCGGGCGGGCGGGCCGGCGGTGTTTGGCGCCTTCAGCGGCAGCGTGGGGCTGGCCGGCGCGGACGTCGAGCTGCTGGATCGTCAGCTGGAGGAGGAGGAGGAGGAGGGAGGTGGGAGCGGCGGCGGCAGCCGGGGGGAGGACGAGGAGGAGGAGGGCGGGGATGGCAGCGGCGTTTCGGACGACAGCGAAGCGGAAGGCAGGGCGCGGCCGGGCGGCAAGCGGGGCCGTGGGCGGGGCGGCCAGGGCGGCGCGGCCGGGCGGCGCAAGCCCAGGTCCAACCCCTGGGACGTTGCGCTGGCGCATTTGGACGCGCCAGCAGCCGCGCCGGCGGGGCCAGCTGCGGCGCGGGCGAGGAGGGCGCCGGCGCAGGCTGCTGGGCCCGGCGCGCCTCCCCTCGCTGCTGCGCGGCGCAGAGGGGCAGCAGCATCGCCTTCCCGTTCCCCCTCGCCCGCAAGCAGCAGCCGCAGCAGCAGCGACGGCAGTGGCAGCAGCAGCGGCACCGGCAGCGGCGGCAGGGACAGCGAGAGCAGCGACGGGAGCAGCAGTGGTGAGGTGGACAGCGGGAGTGAGAGCGGCAGTTCGTCCCTGTCTGACGACGACGTGCCCTTGGCGGCAAAGCGGCTGCGGCACCTCTCCGGCAGCAGCACGCCGGCGCCTGGCCAGGGCGCCAACGGCGCGGACGAGGCGTCCGGGCGGGAGGGCGCGCAGCGGGGGCCGGGCGGGGGCGGGGGCGCGCCGCGCGGGCGGCGCGGGCGGCGCGCCGGGGGCCATGACGATGAGGAAGAGGAGGAGCGGGCGCTGGGGGCCGGCGAGGCGGCGGCGGCGGCGGCGGCGGCGGTGGCTCAGGTGACGGAGGGCGAGCTCAACGGCGGCCGGGGCAGCAGCCACCTGGACGCGCGGCTGCTGGTGGTGTGCAACAAGTTTGAGACGGGGTACGACGACCCGCGCCTGGCGGTGCTGTTTGTGGACCGGACGCTGCAAGGCGCCGCCAGCCGGGCCGTGCAGGTGCTGGGGCGGCTCAACAGGTGAGCGTGGGGGCGCCTTCGGCTTGCACTTGCCGCGCGTCGCACGATGGATGCAGCACTGCGTGACGAGGAGGCAGAGCGGATGCGCGGGGGACGGTGGCGACCCGCGCGGAGCCGCTGCCAGAGTGAGGTTTCCGCTGCGGCTTGCGTCCCCGCGCAGGCCCATGCCCGGCAAGGAGCCGCACGTGGCGGTGGTGGACTTTGTCAACAGCCCCGGGCACCTGCGGCAGGCCTTTGAGCACTTTTGGGGCGTCACCACGCACCGCACAGGTGCGCGCGGCCGCGCTGGCACAACGCCACCTTCCTCCTCATCCCTTTCCGCGCTGGCAGCAGATGCTGTCCCTGCTCCTTGACCACACCGTGCGCCCCGCACGCCCCGTGCTGGCTTTCTTCCCGCGACCGGGCTGCTGGGATGTCTCTGTCCGCTGCAGGGCGCAGCGCCAAGCGGTTGCGGCTGGAGCTGCGCCTGGACCACGCCGTCACCTCCATCCTGGAGACGCTTCAGCCGCTGGCGGCTCGGGCGGCCGTCTCGGTGCACCTGGCCTCCAGGCTCAAGCAGCAGCAGCAGCAGCAGCAGCAGCAGCGCAAGCCAGGCGCGTCCGCCGGGGGCTCGGCGGCGAGCGGCCCATCGGCTGCTGAGCTGGCGCTGGCGGCGGCCGGTGCCATGCAGGCGCTGACGCCGGTGCAGGCGGCGCTGCTGGTGCTGCGGCTGCCGGGCGAGGCGCGGGGCGCCGTGCAGGCTGACCTGGAGCTGTACATAAGTACGGCGCGCGCGCTGGGGCGGCACAAGGCGGAGCTGCCCCTGCCCTGGGCCACCGCCATGCAGCAAGAGGTGCGGGAAACGCGACGCGCGAGCGCCCCTCTTGCGTGCCTGCTTGCGGCGCGTCTCACTCGCCTGGCGTGAGGCGTGCGCGCTCCGCGCAGTTGGGAAGGCTGCTGCAGCAGCAGGAGCGCGCCGCCGCCGCCGCAGCAGCAGCAGCAGCAGCCGCCTCGCGCCGCCCAGGCGAGGGCGCGGTGGACGCGGCGGCTGTGCCAGACGGGGTGCAGGTGCGGTGCGAGCTGCAAGAGTCCTACCGGGGCGCCATCCTCGTCAGCGACCTCTCCCACGCGCGGCCACTGCCCAGCCGGCGCATCGCCGGCACTACAGCCGCCGCCGGCAGCAGCAAGGCGCCCCACCGAGGCGGCGCGGCGGCGCTGCCTCTGGGGCAGGCCATCGCGGCGGCCAACACGGCTTTGGAGGAGCGCGCGGCCGTCCGGGCGGCCAAGCACCTGGCGTCGTGCCTGGCCGACATGTGCGAGAGGCTGAGGCGCGCGGCACCCGCGTCAGAGCTCAAGCGCAGCGCCTCGTCAGGCGAGCTGCTCACGCCCTCGGCGGATGGTGGCGCGGCGGGCGCGGCGGCCGAGGCTGCTGGCGCGGGGGGCAAGGAGAGCGAGGCGGCGGACGACTTTGTGGCGGTGTCGCTGCTGCGCCGCCTGCTGCTGTGGCCAGTGGACGCCGCGCTGCTGCGGGACACGGGCGCGGGCAAGCTGGTGGCGCGCCTCAAGAAGCACGCGTCTGGGCAGGTGAGGAGGAGCTTTGGGCAATGCACTGAATAGGGTGTGGCAGCGGCAACTTCCCCCCACGGCAGGCGCGGCCACCAGGCGGGTGACGCTGCGGCTCACGAGGAGGGGCTCCGAGGCGTCGCAGGGCTGCAGGTCCAGGCGCAGCAGCGCCGGGAGCTGGGACAGGGGCCACAAACGCGCAAGAGACGGCGCGGAAGTTGTTTGCCATTTGCACTGGGCCCTGTGGTGGCGTGGCGATAGGGCACACTCTGTCGCGTGCCCTGTGCGCACGCAGGTGGCGGAGCTGGCAGAGCAAGTGACGGCGCATTGGCGCGCCCAGATCTTGGCGGCAGCAGCCACCAGCACCGCCACCGGCGCGTCCCCGGGCCCACCCGCGGCGGACGCTGCGTCCCCCGCTGCCGGCGAGGGCGCCGCGCTGCGTGGCAAGGCGCGCGCCATGCTGTCCGACGCGTTGAGGGACCACGTCAGGGTGGTGGCGGCGGCGGCGGGCGCGGCGGGAGCGCCAGTGCAGACGCGCGCACAGTTGGAGGAGATGGCTCGGGCGCTGGAGGTGGCCGTGGACGCCCACAGCAGCCTGCTGGCGGCGGCGTCCGGGGTCGGCGGCGGCAGCAAGGCGGAGGACACCAGCAAGCACCGCCAGGTGCGCGCCTCAGGCCTGCTTCAGATATCTTGGCGGTGCAAGAGCCCTATGTGTCAGGTGTCCACTGGGCGAGGGCAACGACACCTGCCCTCGCCGCTGAGAGCTTTTCGTGTGCGGGCGAGGAACCCACCGCTGCGATGCAGCCCTCAGCACCTGAGCGCACACTGGTTGCCTGCGCCATCCTCACGTGCAGGTGTACCGGCAGCGTGTGCGGGTGCTGGTGCCGGCGCTGCGCCTGGTGGACGGGGTGGCTCCCCGCCTGCTGCGCGGGGACGTGACGGCCGCGCAGGTGGCGGCCATGGAGTCGCAGGAGCTGGCTTCAGACGCCGTGCGGAAACAGGTGCGCGGTTTTGTGCCGGTGCGCGGGGCTGCGGCGACGCACAGCTCGCAGGCTGCGACCAATGCGCTCGTGCGGCGCCTGCGTGCGTGCGCCTGGGCCTTCAGGCGGCGGAGGTGGCCCGGCGGCGGGCCGAGGCGGAGCTGAGGTGGGAGCAGGCGGTGGGCGGCAGCGTGGGCCAGGGCACCTTTGTCACTGAGGAGGTGAGGCGTGTAGGCACACTGCTCTGCAGTGGCAGCGGAGAGGACTCTCCTAGGCTGAGGGCTGGGGTGCGCTGCTCCCCACCCCTCTGCACATGCGCAGGCCAAGTGCGCGAGCTGCGGGTCCAGCAAGGCGACGGTGCACACCGTCATGTCTGGCGGGACGTACGCCCAGGAGCGCGTGGTGATCCAAAAGTTCACGTGCCAGGGCTGCGGGCACACGTGGAGGAGCGACGACTGAGCGTGTAGAGACAGAGAGAGTGGCGTTGCGGCAGGCCGCTGGCTGATGTGTCCCGGCGGTTGCTGTGTGCGTGCCTGCTTCCTGCTGCAGAGTGCCGCGCCCGGCGCTGCTCCCTTTTGCATTCCCTGCTCGCTGGTTCCCACTCTGGCTGGAAGCTCCCTAGGGGCAGCTTTGCACGGCTTGGTTGACTATCGCGGCCTCCTGTGTGCACCACGTCCCCACCTCCTGACCTCGTCGTGTGCAGGGGCTGTGTGCGGTGGCAGCGTTCTCATCTGCTGCACAGCTGGTACCTGCCCTGCAGCGCTGCAGCGGTGCGCGGTGCTCCTCCTGTATTGGGGCAGCGCCCGTGCAAAAGTGGCCGGGCGCGGTGTATGTGAGCCACGGGAGCCCGGCCTGGTGGCCTGCGGTCCTGAGTGAGCCTGCCTCTGGCTGCTCCGGGCTGCGGCACGAGTGCGTTGGCCCTCTGCGCAGGCCTCAGCAGTGCTCCTCTCCTGCTGCGTCAAGCGTGTGGCCCTGCGTAGCGTTCCCTGGAGCCGTCGAAAGTTAACGGAGCCTACAACCCACATGATGTGGCGTGTACCGGCCGCTGAGTGGGCGGCAGGACGCCACTCATACTACAGCGTGGCGCTTAAAGCCGGGCCGAGCGCACACAAGCATTCAGGAGGCAGCGCACACTCGGCGCGCGAGCACACAGGCACAGGCCTTCGCCTCCCGCCTTCTGCCCTCAGCGCGGTAGGACAGTCGTGTTGGAGCTTCTCCAACCAGCGCCAGTACCCTTCCTTTTGCGAGCCGGCGCAGCGAGCTTTCTCAGGAGCACTCGCGATCAAGGATGAGCAACGGGACGTGCGACTACACGAACGCCTTCGGGCTCACGCAGGTGAGCCGCTGCGTGGCCGCCTGAGTGCTTCCAGAAGGCGAACGGCGCGCGAGCAGGCGAGCGCCCCCAGCGCTCCATCACACGCAGCAAAAGCAGCAACAGCGGCAGCAGCAGCAGCACCGCAAAGCAGCGTCGCCCAATTGCTGCCGTTTAGCACAGGGAGGGGTTCCATGTGCGTCCATTGAGGCCGGGCCCCGCGCGCCGGCTCCTCGCGCCCATACCTTCAGTGTGGGCTGCTCAGCCAAAGCGGCACGCGCGAAAGCGAGCGAGCAAGCCAAGCAGCCGCCAATGAGCGATGATTGATGCTGCACCTGCTTCCGTGAGCCTGCTCGCCCGTGCCTGCCCCACTGCGCCCGCGCGTGCAGTATGATGGCTGGTGCTCCTACTTCGGCGGAGAGCCCGTGCTCCCCGAGGCGCTCGGCTGGTTCGTCGGTGAGTGGGCTCCTCCACTGTGTGGCTGGTGTGCGGCAGCAGCGCGTCCAGGGACCGATGCGCCCCGAACCTCACCACGCTCCTGTACGCCGTGTGCAACCGCGCAGTGGTGGGCCTGGGCGCTGTCTTCACGCTCGGCACCAGCGTCATGGTGTGGCTCAACAACTACTACAACGGCTACTCCGAGTCCTCTGAGCACTTCAGCACAGCCGGCCACGGCATCAAGACGGGGCTGACGGCCAGCGACATTGTCAGCAAGTGGACCTGGTGAGCCTTCCTCACCCGTGCCCTCAGCTTGTGCTGCTTGGCATCCTCACCACACAACGGCGTGCACGCCCAACACGTGTGTGCCATGCCTGATGCCGCTCCTGTGTGTCACGTACCGTACGTGCCGTGCAGGGCCGCCACGCTGCTGCAGTCCTCCAACGTTGCCTTCAAGTTCGGCGTGTCGGGGCCCTTCTGGTACGCCAGCGGCGCCACGGTGCAAGTGCTGCTGTTTGCCATCCTGGCTGTCGAGATCAAGCGCAAGGCACCTACTGCCCACACGGTGCTCGAGATCATCAAGGTCCGCTGGGGCAAGGCTGCGCACATCGTCTTCCTCTTCTTCTGCGTCGCCACCAACGTCATCGTTACGGCCATGCTCATCCTGGGTGGCGCTGCCGTCATCAACGCTCTCACTGGTACGCCCGCGCTGCGATGCGGTGAGGTGTGGCCTGCCTTGGTCCGCGCTCCTCATCCATTGCACCCGGCCAACCTGTTGGACCGCAGGTGTCAATGTGTACGCTGCCGCCTTCCTGATCCCCGTGGGTGTCGCCTTCTACACGGCGCACGGCGGCCTGCACGCCACGTTCCTCGCGGCCTGGGCACACACGACCGTCATCTACATTGCCCTGTGCATCTTCACGCTCATTGTGAGTGCACCACCAGCCCCGCGTCGAGCTGCAGCCTGCGCATCTCCAGTGCTGTGCCCACCCTTGCTTCTCTTGGGTCTCACCCACTGCTCGCTCTGCTGACGGGGTTTCCCACACGCAGGTGTACGGCACGTCCGATGAGCTAGGCTCGCCCGGCGTCGTGTGGGAGCGCCTCACCGCCATGGCCGAGATGTGAGTCGTGATGCTCAGGCTGCGTGTGGTGCCCACCCCCTCCGGCGGCAGGCAGCTCACGGTGCCCGAGCTCTGAACCTCTTTGCGTCCCCCATTGCCTTGCCCCCTTGCCTGCAGTGCCCCCGTCAAGGACAACAAGGGCGGCTCGTACCTGACCATGTTCTCCGAGTCGGGCCTCATCTTCGGCATCATCAACATCATTGGCAACTTCGGCACTGTGTTCGTCGACCAGAGCTACTGGCAGTCGGCCATCGCTGCCCGCCCCACCGCCACCTACAAGGGCTACATCCTGGGCGGCCTCTGCTGGTTCGCCATCCCGGTGAGCCACACTCACCGTGGCAGGCAGGCTTCGACGCAGCATCCGCGCAGGCCAGCCGGTGTCTGGTTCGCTACGACTCGCTGCTCACGCGCTGGCCTGCCCAACGGCGCCCTCCCCCTTTGTGTGCAGTTCACGATGGCCACCACCCTGGGCCTGGCTGGCCGTGCGCTTGACCTGCCCATCACCATCGAGGAGTCCAACCAGGTGAGGGCTGCAGAGCCGCACGCACCACCTGGGGAAGCTGCTTGCTGGGCAGGGAGAGCGGTGCTGCCGGGCTCTGACCTAAAATAGTCGTCCTCGTTGCTGGCTGGGCCCTCGGCGCCCTCCCTGCCGCGCCGCCTGCTTCCCTTCTACTGAACGCCCCTGCTCACGCGATGCCATGTGCGCTGCTCACAGGGCCTGACGCCTCCGGCCGTCGCCGTGCACCTCATGGGCGAGGGCGGTGCCTTCCTGCTGACGCTGCAGCTCTTCCTGGCCGTCACGTCGACCGGCTCGGCCGAGCAGATTGCCGTGGCCTCGCTCTGGTCGTACGACATTTACCGCGACTACATCAACCCCAAGGCCACCGGCAAGCAGATCATCCTGCACTCGCGTGTGGGCGTGTGCGCCTACTCGGTGCTGTCGGGCGTCTTTGCCGTCATCCTGCTGAGGCTCGACATCTCCTTGGGCTGGGGTGAGTGGAGCGCACGGGTTCTGCGTTCCTGCCCCTCCGCTGCCCGCCGCACGGTTTTGGACCCAGCCCGCCTCACCTGCGCCCTCTGCCATCTGCTGTGCTGCCGCAGTGTACCTCTTCATGGGCATCGTCATCGGCGCTGCCGTGTTCCCCATGGCGTGCTGCATTACCTGGAACAAGGTGCGGCGTCGGTGGTCGTTTTGGGGCGCGCGCATGATTTCGTGCCCCGCACACTGTGTGCCCACGTTGTCCTGACCCCTGCGCAGGTGAGCGGCAAGGCGGCTATCATTGCGTCCTGCATCGGCATGCCCCTGGCCGTCATGACCTGGCTCATCACGGCGGCACAGCTCAACGACGGCGAGATCTCCATCGCGACGACCGGCCAGGACTACCCCATGCTTGCGGGCAACCTGGTGGCGCTCTGCATTGGCGCCATTGTCACCACCGTCCTCTCCTACATCTGGTGAGGCTTGGCACGTGGTGCGCTAGGTCCTCCTGTGTACGCGATTGCAGAACAGCACGGCGGGCGGAATCGAAGCCCTGTTGTTGCTCTGGAACTGCTTTTCGGTGCGCAGGCCCCAGGACTTTGACTGGACCGAGCTCCGCTCCATCCCCACGCTGGACGAAGACACCACCGGCGTCCAGGAGGAGGACATTGATATGCTGAACCACGTGCGTGGGTGCTGGGGGCTGGGGTCTCGCCGTGGCTCCCAAGCGAAGCCTGCACTGCACCATGAAGGCCCGATCGCTGACTGGGTGGGTTGGTGCGCTGTGCTGCCGTTGCGGAATGCACCGCAGGTGTACAAGTGGACGTGCTGGGTGGGCGGTGGCCTGTGCGCCCTCCTCTTGGTCGTCTGGCCCCTGCTCGCCCTCCCCGCCGGCATCTTTTCGAAGGGCTACTTCACTTTCTGGTGAGCCGCTCGCTGGGCGCGTGTGTTTGGCGTGTCTCCCTCGCGCGGACGAACCTCTCTGGAAACACGTGGCCTGAACCGCACGATGTGTGACGCCTTGCAGGACGGTGCTTGCCATCATCTGGGGCCTGGCAGCGACGGTGGCGTGCACGCTGCTGCCCATCTGGGAGTCGCGGGAAGACATCATGGGCGTGCTCAGGCAAGTGCCGTGCAAGGGATGTGATGCGGGCAAGGGATTCATGGGATGGTGGCGATGACAGAGGCAGCGGTCCCATCATGGCCAGCTGGCTCAGCGGTTGTGTGCGGATGTGGAAGCCAGGTGGTGCGTCAACACATGCAGTGCCGCTCCACTCGTGTTGCCGCCCGCAGCAAGGTCATCCGGTGCCAGAAGGCAGATCCGAAGCCCGCGCACAGCCCTTCACCTGCGGACAACAGCGTGGCTATGAAGGTGGGTGCAGGCCTCAGCAGGGGCTTGCTTTGGGAGTGGTTTTGCATGGGTAGAGGGCGCCGGCCACACAGAAGCGTTCGCTTGACGCTGGGCTGGGGCAGACGTGCGCGCTGCGCCGGGTGCGCTGCTCACCTGGGTCTTGCTGCTGCTTGTGCTGCTGACACCCGTGCAGGTGAACGTGGAGCTGCCGGCAGAGCAGATCAAGAGCATGGACAAGTAAATGGGCGCGCTGGCGGGCGACACGTCTTCTTTCGCTCCTCGTTACCGCCCTGCTGCACTTGTAACCGTGTATCTATGTCCACCTCTCAATTTCTCTCTGCTAAGAACGGGGAGGAGTCTTGTGTGCTTTAGGGAGAGCCGTGACAGTGCGGCTGGACTGGGCGCCCAACACCATTGCATGCTTGGGGCTTTACCTGCGCGGGGGCCACCGGACCCCTGTGTGAACCGTCGTCTTCCCTTTTCCACTGCGTGAGTCGCACTCACAATTTCGTTGCGCAGCGACGTCGCTCGTTGCGTGCTGACGCGGCAAGCCTTGGTGCACAGTGCGCCAGGCTCTGCGTGACCGAACTCCCTCTTCTTACTTTTCCCTGTGCTGCGTCCCTGCAACGGCTTTGATGCAGCCGCACCCTCCGCAGTTGCACCAGGCACGTGCACATCCTTCGAAGGGACACGGTGGGGATCAATCACAATCAGTAAGGACCCTGCCCTTGAGCCCTCGCACATGTACAGCAGCTCCCACGGGCGCGAAGCGGAACAGAGGCTCCCCACCACTCCCTCAGGAGCTCAGGGCCAAGGAACGACGACAGTGCCGTGTCACGCGCCCTCCTGCCCGCTGCACTGAGCATAGCCATAGCTGGAGCTTGCTTCCGGGCGGTAAACGCCGCGGCAAGTGTGGAGCGCAAGTGGTGTGGGGAGGGCAAAGCGCAATGTCACGTGGAAGGACAAGAGCACGAGCGCAACGACGCGAGCTTCGTGGTTTGTGCAGAGCTGGCGCACTGGCGCAGTCAGTGTGAGGTGACAGACAGACGCGACGATGAAGGCGAAGCAGCCCTGCCCTGGGTGGGTGCGAAACGCTCATGGGCCTCACAATCGCAGGTCCCGGCCCGCACTCCCGCGCGCCGCCACCGGCGCCGGCGCCGCCAGCAACGGCGCCCTTGCGCCGCGCGCAGCGCCACAGTCGCTCCCGCCACTGCCCCCGTCACTGCTCGCCTGCCGGCTCTCCCCACCCTCCCCGCCCTCGTCATGACTCCCACTCCTGCTCGACCTCACCGGCCGCAGAGGCTCGCCCCCCGCCCCGCCCAACCAGCCCCCCTGCTGCCCCTCCTGCCGCTGCCACGACTGCGGCCACGGCGGCGGCGCAGCAGCACGCTGGGCGGCGCCCCACGCCCGTTGCCGCCGCTCAGCCGCACCCGCCGACGCAGCAGCAGCCCCCCAGCCCACCAGCGGGGCCTCAGCCCCAGGGTCTCTCCCCCCTCCTGACCCAGCATGCCGCGCACCGCCCAGCAACGCCGCCGCGCCTGGCTGCCCCTCCTGCTGCGCCTCGGCGCCCCCCGGCGCCCCCCACCCCACGCCGCCGGGCCACGACAACCGCGGCACCGCCCCGCTCCGCCGCCGCCCTCCCGCGCCCTCCTCGTCGCCGCCGTGACCCACCGCGGCGTACGCGTGCCCGCCGTCGCCGCCGCCCGGCAGCCGCAGCAGGGACCGCGCCCACTGCCACCACGTCGCCGGCCCCGCGCCGCCCCACTGCGCCGGCGCCGGCGCGAATCGTTGCCTCTGCCCCAGCGCCTCACCGCTGCTTCCGCCAGCCTCAAGCGGAGGGCCCTCCTCCACCACCCACACGCCGCCGTCGTGCGCCGCCGCCGCGCCCCGCCCCGCGCCCCGCCGGTGCACGCCGCCGCCCGCCGCGCCCTCCTCCGCGTCGCTGCCTCCCCCCGCCGCCCCCGCCGCCGCCGCCTCCTTGCTGCCGCCGGCGCTCTGAAGCGGGCTGGCCGCCGGCGTGGGCGTGTGCGGCGCGCCGCCGCCAGCTAAGCCGGCGGGGCCTGCGCCAGCGCCGGCGCCAGAGAGCGCGACGGCGAGTACGCCGGCGATGACGCAGCCGCCGCCCGCCAGCGACGTGGGGTTGAGCACCGGCTCCTTGAGCACCAGCACCTCCCACACAAAGGAAAACACCACCTGCAGAGAGGGGGCAAGCAATAGAGCACTGGCTCCTTGAGCACCAGCACCTCCCACACAAAGGAAAACACCACCTGCGCCCGCGAGGTGGGCGAAGAGCAGGGAGGGCGGCGCGTAGCGATGAGAAGCCAGGGGTGGGAGGAGAAGAGCGCCCCTGCTGCTGGCGTGGTGCACCCAGCGCGGCGCGCAGGAGCAGCGCCGAGGCGCCTCTGCTGCAAATCTCCCAACGCCAGGGCTCGCGCCGCCCTCGTCGCGCCACCCACCCTTTCACCGTCCCGCGCCGCCCCCCTGCAGCGCGTTGGTAAGGTAGAGGCGCCACTGAGCCACCCACCCACTCACCCACCACCCCACCACGCCCCGCACCTGCAGCACGTTGACGGCGGAGCCGCGCGTTGCCGACAGCAGCTGGAAGCCCCGGTTGAGCAGGAACTGCGCGCAGAACTGCGCCGCCACCACCACGGCCAGCAGCTGCGCCTGGCGCCGGTCCGGCGTGACGGCCGCCGAGGGGAAGTGCGCCGCCAGGGGCACCGCCGACACGCACACCACCAGCAGGTGGTACCTGCGCGCACACAAGAGAAATTCACGCACACCCGCACGCAGGCCTCTGCACCCGCGCGCCAGACTGCCTCCGGCGGGGCACGTGGGACCCGGCACACGCGGCCGCCAGGCGGCTGCCAAGGCGGACGCGTCACCGCAGCGCAGCGTGCGCCCGGCCGCCCCCGGAAGCAAGCACGCCAGGCGCCTGCGCCTCCTCCTGACTCACCACCAGGTGAGCACCAGCGCTGTCTGCCTTCCGCCCAGCTGCCTGACAATGTTGAACGCCACGGCGTTGCACGTGGCGGCCAGCAGCGCCACCACCATGCCCAGCGAGCGCATGCCGCCCCAGCCCTCGCCGCCGCCTCCGGGCGGCCCGCCGCCCGCCAGCGCGGCGGCGTGCGCCAGCGGCGAGAGCGCGGCGTCGTGGGGGGCGTCGCTGCTGGCGGCGGCGCAGTGCGTCATGATGCCGGAGGGCTGCGTGACGAGGAAGACGCCCATGACGGTGAGGCTGCAGCCCAGCACGCTGCCCGTGTTGAGGTTGTCGCCGTGCACCGCCCACTCGAGCACGGCCGCCAGCACGGGCGAGCAGAAGAAGAGCGTCACGGCGTCCTTGAGAGGCAGCAGCTCGATGGCAATGTAGTACTGCAATGCACGCGGGTGGAGCGGCGAGTGAATTGGTTGGGAAGGTGAGTTTGGGGGGCGTGCGCCTGGCGTGTGCGGGGGCGGCGAGCAGAGCGGTGGGCGGGGGATCAGGCGCGCGATGCTGCGAGCGCGGTGCGTGGGGGCTGTGTGGCCAGATGCGGGGCTGCATGCTGCCAGCTGGAGGCGGCGGGGGGCAGCTTCCCAAGTGGCGCCCGGCCGTGAGCGAGCGAGCGCGCCACACGCACCAGGGTGATGGAGCCGGCCCCAAAGAGCGCCCGCAGGATGGTGAGCAGGCGCACGGTCCTCTTGCTGGTGCTGCTGGTGCTGATGCTGGTGCTGCTCTCGCTGCCGCGTGCTGCTGTCCTCCAGAGGTGGAGGCGAATGACTGTGAGCAGCAGGAACGAGACGCCGCTGGGTACTGCTGCGACCTGGAACGGCGGGATTGCCGGCTCCAGGTAGTGCACGGCGAGCGTGCCCAGGCTGAACAGGAAGGCCGCGAGGGCGACCACCGCGACGCCCGCGCGGTGCCAGAACCAGTGCACGGGGAGCCGCCACCACGGCAGGCGCGGAGCGTCGTCGCCCTCCATGGAGGAGGGCCGTGGGTGTCCAGTCATGCGGGAACGCTGTGCGGGTGGCGTGCAGCGTGCGCAGCATAAACCCCAGCTGGGCCCGCTAAACCCCAGCTGATCAGCGAAGCAGCAGAGCAGCAGGTGGTCAGCAGAAGGATGGCAGGCGTGAGGAGGATGGCGCGCCTGCTGCCGCTGCCGCCTGGGCTGCTGCTGGCTGCGCTGCTGGCCTTGGCGTGCACGTGCGGCGCCGACAAGAGCATGAACACGTACGGCGGCTGGCGCACGGGCCGCGGGACCTTCTACGGCACGGACGCCTGGTCAGTCACGGCGGGACACGCCGCGCAGGGGCCCTGGCAGCCCGGGAGGGAAGGCAGAGGCGAGGCCATCGATCGCGCCGGCCGCAAGGTCGCACCTTCGCGCCCTCGCCGCGCCTCTGCGCGCCGCAACGCTGGACGCAGGAGCATCCACGAGGGAGGGTGCAACTACGGCCACCTGTCGCCCGGAGAGCCGCTCGGGTGCGAGGAGGCTTCAGGGGCGACCGAACCTTGCGGCGGGGCGACGGCCCTTTGCAGCCCACTCCCCTCGCGCCCTCTGCACCTCTGCGCCTTGGAGGAGCGCACTGCACGCGTACAGCATCCATGGTTTGCGCCTTGAGGCGTGTGTGGGGCCTGCAGGTGGAACGTGGCGGCGCTGTCCGACGTGGACCTCCTCTACGCGCGCGGCGTGTGCGGCTTCTGCCTGGAGGTCCGTTGCGCGCCGCTCACGTTCACCGACAACTACGGCATGCGCCTGGACCGCCAAGGTGAGCGCGCCAAGGTGAAGGTTGGGTGACTTTGAGGCGCAACAAGACGGGCGCGTCACGTTGGTGCCCGCACGTGTTCCCCTCCCCTCCACACAACCGCAGGCGCCTGCTACAACGCCAACGCCTCCATAGTCCTAAGGATCGTTGATACGTGCCCGTGCACGTACGCCGGCAACGCGTACAGGTGCGCTGCGGGCCCGCGCCTCGACGGCACGCTGCGCTCAAACGCCCGCCACACACTGCTCACCTGAGGTGCCGCTGTGCCTGCCTGTGCGCGCAGCAACAAGCGCTGGTGCGTCGCACTTCATGGCGTGGAGGAGCAGGAGCCAGGCGGCTGCGTGCAGCACCCTGCTCTCACCTGTCCTCGTTCGGCACGGGGCCCTGGCTGGCGCGACCGCTCGGCTTGTGCACACCCATGCGCGCAGGTGCTGCGGCGACATGCCTCACCTGGACCTGAGCTACATCACGTTCCAGAGCCTGGCGCCCTCGTGAGTGTCGGGTGGGGTGCACACTCATGCGCCGCTCACTGGCCACAGCATCCCTACGGGTCCTCCTGCTCGCCGCGTAACACCTTGGTGCACGCAGGTACTGGGGCGTCATCGGCCTGCAGTTCCGCCAGGTGAGCGCGCCATCGCCGCGTGCGTTGCAGCCGCCCGCAGTGGCTCCGTCCCTGTCCTTTGTGCTGTGCGCGGCCGCGCAGTGCAGCAACGCCCCCGCACCGCATGCTTCCCGCATGGCAGGTGCCATGCGCGTACCGCCCGCCCGTGCGCGTGGCCCAGCCCCCCTACGACTTCCAGGACCCCACCTACAGTGAGCGATCACCAACTTGCCGCGCACCGCTGCCTGTTGCGCTTAAGCCGCCCCCCGGGCCCGCCACTCGTTCTGCAGCTCATGGCCGCATCGCCGTTGCCTGCCGCCCGCAGACAGGTCGGCCCCGCTTCCGCTGCGCTTCTGGCCAGAGTTCCAGGGCGGCGCGCCGCCGCCCGCCGCCGCCTTCAACGTCAGCGGGCTCAGCCCCGTTTGGTCGGACGCGAGCTGGGACACGTTCGTGGTGCCGCCGGAGCAGACGCGCCGCGCGGGGCTGGCCGGCGGCCCGGCGCTGTGCGCCAAGGTCTTTCTGGGGGTGAGCGAGGTGTACCGCCTGCGTCGCGTGCGTCGCCGTGCCAAGCACGGGGCAGAGCTGCGCAGTCAGCGAGGGCGGCAAGCGAGCTGTCGCGCCGCGTGCCTGCGCAGGGCGCCCTGAGCCTCCGCACGTCCCAGGTCGGCGCCTTCGCCAAGCGCACGCGGCTGTCGTTCTGGATGTACGTCGGTGAGCGCGCGACCCTCGCGCGCACGCGCGCACGCGGCGGGCCCCAGAACACACGACGTCATGCTCGCTCGCGAGGGGCTGCGCGGCCACCGCGACGGCGGCGCAACCCGGGCGTCGCTGCCGCGCGCTCGCCCTCCCTCCCCGCCCCCTGCAGGCGTGACGGGCGACCGCGGCCTGCAGGCGCAGGTGGCCGACATCACCATCAGCATCTCGGGATCCAAGGTGAGGGTTGGCGGACCTGGCCGCACGTTCTAGAGAGTGTGCCGCTGCCGTGTCTGCGCCGCACAGCGCGCGGCACCGCTCACCTTGGCCGCCCCTCTCCTCCCCTCGCGCTCGCGCGCAGGGCTCGGGGTGCGCCCAGCGCCGCATCTGGGAGGTGCGCCCCTCGCAGTTTGCGCCCCGCTGCCGGCTGTGCGCCGACTACTGGTGGCTGTGGGAGTTTAGCCTGGACGGCTTCAGGCCGGCGGGCAGCCCCAACAAGGTCATTCGCCCCGGGGGCTTCAACGTGAGTGACTCTTGCTTGGGGACGTTTGTGCGTGCTTCGCCAGCGGGCGACGCAGCCGTCAGGAGGGGGGAGAGCGCTCAACCGCCCGCGTGCGCGTCTCGCATGCTGCGCGTGCTGTGCGTCGCAGGGCTGCGGCGTCAACAGCGTCTACGACCTGAACCGCATCGAGTTCCGCAACCCGCAGCCCTACAGCAACATGACGGACAAGTACCTGTGCCTGAGCAACATCAGGCTGCTCTGAGGGAGCTCTGCCTGGTTGGCGCTCGCTTGACGTGACCTCTTCTCACTACGTGCTGCGCGTGATGCGGCGACGCGTGCTGCCTGCGCCATTGCTCGAGCGCGCGTTTGCTGCAGCTCTTGTGACTCGTGCCGCTGGGGTGCAAGCCTCAAGTGGCGGGTCCTCAACGTGGCACGCTTGCCCTGGTCTCGACGCAGCACGCTCAGCACATGACGCCAGCTGCAGCTCCTTTCCCAAAGGACCCCCGCGCCCACAAGCCAAAGCACGCGCCGCACACCACCCCTAGGAGCGGCCTCCAGCGTCCGCCCACGTGAACGCGCCGCCGCAGCGCGCCGGCCACGATCGTCGGCTCCATTCAAGCGCCGGCGCGGGAGGACGGCGCGCCACCGCCGCTGCTGCTGCCGCCACCGCCGCGGCTGCTGCTGCCGCCGCCGCCGCCGCCGCCCCCGGGCGCCGCCTCCACCACAATGGAGCCGTGCTCGGCGATGTGGGCGAGCACGCGCGCCCACTCCTCCGCCTGCTCGGCCGGCGACAGGTGCACCTGCAGACGACGACTTGGACGCGCGCCCCGTCACCACACGCAACCAAAGGCACGCCGCCGCACCGCACGGCGCCACACCACCCATGCGCCGGCGAGCGCGCCCCCGTCCCCTCTCGCTCGCGCACCTGCGTCATGGTGACGGGCGGGGCCGACGGCGTGGTGTCCACGGGCTCGGCGCCCTCGGGCACGCCGAACTTGGCCGCGGCGCACAGCGCCAGCGTGATCTCGCGGCTCGAGGCGTCGTGCGGCAGCGCCTTGTGCACGGCCACGTCGGGGTTGCGCCCGCGGTGCACCGCCGCCCTGGCCACCGAGCCGTAGAAGAGCCGCAGCTCGGCCCAGTAGTCGTCCACGGCGGCCTTGCCGTCGTCGTCGCCGGGGCGCTGCGGGCGCGGCAGCGGCGTGCGCGGCAGCCAGTGCGCGATGGCGGCGTCGATGGCGGCCGCGCGGTGCTTGAGGTGGCGCCGCAGCTCGTGCGGCGGCACGGCCAGCTCGGTGAAGAGGAACACTGCGCGGGAACGAGGGGAGGGGGGAGGGCGAAGCCAGCAGCGAGGAGCGAGCGGCAGAGGCGTTTTGCGTGTGCGAGTGTGGTGGAGGAGGAGGCGCGCTGCTGGCCACACCAGCTCGTGTAGGCGAGGGCGCAGCACCAAAGAGCAGCGAGGGGCGCAAAGGGGAGCAGCAGCGCACCGGCGTGGTGGATCCACTCGGTCGCGTAGGCCAGCAGGACGGCCTCCCTGCGTCGGGCCAGGGCAGAGGACGGGCGGAGGAGGCAAGGCGGTGAGCGGCGGCCGGCTCGGCGGCGCGCGCGAGGGAGAGGGAGCGACGGCGCAACGCTTCACCACCCCTTGCGCCCCAGCCCACCGCGCCTGGAGGCCCCGCGAGCGCACCTTGCGAGGCGGTCGAAGCGGCCGTGCGCGTCGGGCGCGATGCTGCCCCAAAAGTCGACCGCCGACTGCCCCTCGGCGTTCTCCTTGGCGAAGGCGAGGGCCTCGCGCCAGGCGACGCGGTAGAAGACGGAGTGCGCGTAAGGGCCGCCGCGCGAGGAGAGCTCGTCCCACAGGCGCGGGTGCGGGTGCGAGCCGGGCAGCAGGTCCACCTCGGGGCGCGCCTCGCCGCGCGCCTCCTGCGCCTCAAACTCGTTGATGAGGAGGTCCATGCGCGCGTCCACCTGCGCACGAAGCGCGCGAGCCAGGCCACGCAACTGTGGTCAGGCGTGTGGCCGCTGGCAGCCTTCGCCAACACCAGCACGTGCGCGCCCCCCCGCGCACCACGCGAGGGCCGCCGCACCTGCTTCGTCTCGATGCGCACGTAGACCCGGTTGTCGAAGTCCGTCTTGGAGCTGCAGATACGAAAGGGGGGCGGGAGGCCGGCCGGCAGGTGCGCAGGGGCGAGCAGGTGAGGCCGAGCACGCGCGCGGCCAAACCACGACAGGCACAGCTTTCGGCGCCCTTGCCCTTGCCCTGCGCACTCACAAGAGCTGGGCGCCGGGGCCCATGAGCGGCGCGTCCGGGTGCGACGCGGGCGGCGCCGCCGCGGCGCCCGCGTGCGGCAGCGGCCTGCCATCCTGGAAGCGCACGCGCGCCCGGGGCACGGCCTCGGGCTGGCCGCCGGGCAGCCGCTCAAACGTGTTGTGCGACAGCGGGCCCGCCATGGGCACGCGGTGCTGCGCCAGCAGGCGGATCAGGTCCATGGGGTGCGACACGCGCCGCTCCTCCTCCCCCTCCACCTCCATCACCGCCTGCGGTGTGCGCACGGGGCGGATGAACGGCACGCTGCTGAGGCCGCCTCTCTTGTTCACGACGCGCTCCTCAAGGGGCCTCGGGCCAGCAAATTTGATCAGCAACGGGGAGGGCAGGCGTGCGCGTGCGCGGCCGGGGGGCTCTCCGTCTGGTGCTGAGCGAGGGGGCGGGGGAAGCGAGCGTGCAAGAGTGGGGCGCGGCGCGAGGGGAGAAGGGAGAAGGGACAAGGCGCGGCGCACTCACCAGGTAGTACTCGTGCGGCGCCACGCGCCGGACGCCCTTGCACATGATGTCGAAGAGCGAGCAAACCTTGGCCAGCTGCGGGGGGCGGGCACACACGCGGCAGCAGGCGGGGTGAGCAGGCCCAGCTCTGCGCAAGCGAGCACCAGGGCCGCGTCTGCACGCGCACTCAGGCCCGCCGCCGCCGCATGGCGTCCCGGCGTCAGCAGCAGGAAAGGAGGTGCGCGCGCTCCCCCTCCCTCAACCGCGTCGAGGTGGCGTGGCGCAGAGCCACGTGTGCGTGTGTGCGCGCGCGTGCGCAGACCGCACCTTGACCCAGTCATACGTCGCGTCGTACTTCATGTCCTGGAAGTCCTCGGGCGTCAGGCTGCGCGTGCCCTCCATGAACTCGTGCAGCCACTGCTGGAACTCGGCCGCGCCCGGCTCGTCCTCGGGCCTCGGCGCCCTGAGCGGCAATCGCGACACGCGCATGCGGGGCAGTGCGCCGTTGTGGGCGGGGAGAGAGGGACGGGTGACGAGTGAGGGAGCAGGGCGGACGTGTGCGGGTGTGCGGGATGCAGGTGAGGGGCGGAGGGATAAACACGGGTGCTCACCGGGCGAGGGGCGAGCCCGGCGGGGCGGGCACGGCGGCGGGGTCGGGTGCAAGGGCGGCGGGCGCGGGGAGGGCGGCGGGCGCGGCAGCGGGCTCGGGGTTGGGGAGCGCGGGCGGGGCGGGGGCGGCGGCGGCGGGCACGGCGCCGGCCGCGGCAGGCAGTTTGGCTGGCACAGGCGGCGCGGCCGGCTCGGCGGCCACCACGCGCCGCTCGCCCGACGCGGCGGCCGCCTCCTGCGCCGCCGACACGTCAACGCACGCATGCGCGCAAGGTGAAACGGGGCGCGCCGCGTCTCTCGCCTTCATCCGTGACAGGACCTTGCGAGCAGGAGCACGGCGCACCTGGTGTAACGCTGCGACGGCGGGGCTGTCGGCGCGCCCTTGGTCCAGGCGCAGGCGCTCCAGGCGCTGGTCCACCTGGCGCAGCTCTACAAGCAGCACGCGCATGCACGGCAACCAGCAGCGCCAACGCACACGGAAGTGAGCCGTCGCGAGCAGCGCGGCCTTAGGGGCGCGTCAGCGCTTTGCGGACAAGAAGACGACTCACGCTCGGGCGTCATGTCGGCCTCCAGGCGCGCCGCCCACTCGTCGTCGCTGTCGGGCTGGCTGCTGACGTCCTCGTCCTCGAGCCACCACTCCAGCGGCTCCTCCTCGTCGGCGGCGCGCTCCTCGGGCTCGGCGGCGGCGGCGGCGGTGAGGTCGCCCTGCTCCATCTCCTTGTCGGTGGGCGCGGCGGCGGCGGCCGAGGACGAGGCGGCGGCGGCGGTGGCGGCGGGGCGCTTGCGGGCGGGCTTGGGCGCCGCCGCTGCGTGCGGGGCGGTGAGGGAGGGGCGGGGCGGTGGGTGCGGGGCGCGACGGGGCTGGTTTGCGAGCAAGGGCGGTGGGTGGGCAGGAGAGCGCACCTGGGGCCGCGGAGCGCTTGGCGGTGGGCACGGCCTACAGGAGGAAGGGAGGGATGCGGGGTGCACGCGTGTTAGGCGTGGAGGGCAGGCGGGCGTGCGGGTGCGCCTGGATGGAGGGACCGAGGCGCACCTGGCCGTTCTTGATGGCCTCCAGGCGCGCCACCTTGGCCTCGCCCAGGCTCGCCATGGCCAGCGCACGGCCTGTGAGCACACGTGGTGAAGGTGGTGAGAGGGAGAAGTGAAGGCAGGCAGCGGCGCGCGCGCGTGCAAACCGAGTGTGACGCGCACCTTGCTCGGGCGTGAGGTGGGCGTAGCGCTCAGGGAAGTTCATTTGAGCGTCCCTGCAAGCGAGGTGGAGGTGGCGCAGCGATGCACGCTGGTGGGGCAGCAGTGTGTGCGGCTGGTGGAACCGCTGCCGGGACAGGCACGCGTGCCTGCCCACTTACGGTCCGTGCAGCACGTAGGCGCCGGCGTCAAAGCCCTGTGCTGTGGCCTCCTCGTCGTGGGAGTAGAGGAGCTCCAGCATGCCAGCGCCAGGCACGCGCAGCTGCGCTCGCCACTTGCTCTCCCCCTTGTGCCAGCCCACGCCCTTGTGCTGGCTGGTCTTCTTGTCGGCGAGCTTCCGCGCGCCCACCTCCCTGCAATGCATACGCGCAGAGCAGAGCAGCCCATGCCATGAGCATCGTGCCGTGCCTGGAGCCACGCTGCCCTGGAGCGTGCGAGCGGGGAGGCGCCTGGCGGCGCGTCGCGCCGCCACCCCCCCAACAAGTCGATCACGCACCGGAACTGCTCGATGACCTGCTCGAGCGTGAGCGCGTCCAACTCCGCAGCGAGCTCGGGCGAGACGGGCAGCTGGCAGGCCTCCGGGCCGCGCAGCTTGTAGAGGATCCTGCACACGCGCGAGCGCAGAGAGCAGGAGGCCCGGCGGCTGCGGCAGCACCCTCGACCAGCACACGCGCACCATCGCGCGCGCGCACACAGGCGCAGCTCGCACCGGTCCGCCGCCTGGGCCGCCTCCAGCTCCGTCGCGTAGTAGTTCGTGTTAATCAGCTTGCCGTCCGGGCCGGTGACCCGGCCACGCCATCCCCTCGCAGGGTCGAACTTCGTGTACCTGAGCCCGCCCTGCGCCGCCGCTGCTCCTCCTCCACCTCCCTCCATTGCTTGGCTGCTCATGCCTGTGTGCTCTCCTCCTCTGCGTGCGTTGCTTAAGACCCGTTTGGCCCTTTCGTTCGATTTCAACGCACGACCTGCACGCTGTGCTGCGGCCGGGTGCACCACCATGGAGTCTGCGCGCGTGCGCACGAGCCACCTTTGCAGCGCCACCAAGCACCACCACCATCACGAGCGCCGCCCGCTCAGCTGGTCCTCGAGCCACCACTGCCACATCTCCACGCGCACGCCCACGTTTTGCCGCGTCTCCCGCCAAAAGCTGCTCCACTGCTCCGACAGGCTGCGCGTCCGGCTGGACCGCTGGTGCGTGTAGCACTTCTGCGACCACGCACGTGCACGTGGGCAGCACCGCGTCAGCGCAGGCGCGCACCCGGTGGGCGTCCTCCTCTGCTCGAGCGGGCACGCTCACCTGCATGGCGATGAAGGGCTCGCTGCAGCGCACGTACCACAGCGGCCCCTCGTGCTCCACGCACTTGGTGAGCGCCACCGCCTCGTTGGCGCACCGCGCAAACACCTCGTTCCTGCGCCGCGTTCGCGGGCAAGGGCGCGCTCAGGCCTGATGGCCGCGCGTGTCATGCCTCCCTCCGCACGCCTCCAGACCATCCCACTGCAACGCACAGCGAGGACGGCGGTAACCGGTGCTGCTCGTCCGGCGGGAGCCAGGCCGGCTGCGCTCCTGCGTGCTGAGGGGGCCCCTGCTGGGGGTCCTGCTGGGCGTAGAAACGCTGGCGGTCCCGCTCGTAGGCCTCATCGTCCGGGTTGCTGGTGCTGTGGCTCCGGCTCGCCGTCGGCTGCGCCATGCGTGGAGCAGCGATGCGTGAGCTCCTGGCGGGTCAGGGAGTCCACCAGCTGAGAGCTGCTCCTGTGCTCTGTGGATTGTGCGGCGCTACACTGCCGCCCTGCACCGCGCTCACCCTCGGTGCGCCCGCGGCGCATGCGCCTGCGCCACGGAAAACACAGCAAGGCCACCTGCGCTCGCACCAACAGCTGCAGCAACTGCTGCTCCCTCTGACACTGCAAAGCTGCTGCGACGTTCCGCGATCGAGTTGTTGGCGATCCCGCTGAGCAGCTGGCGCTTCGCGCGGCCGCTCTCCACGCGTCGCTGAGGATGGCGGCGATGCCACTGGCGACGCAGCAGCGCGCCGCGCAGCCTTGCTGGGCTGCCAGCATCGCGCCTCCGCAGCATCCGCAGCGGCACCACCGCAGGAGCAACAGCAGCACAGGAGGAGGCCTTCATCAGCGCGTCTGCATCAGCTCCCTGAGCCCTGGCAGGTGCCGGCTCCACCTGGGAGGCGCTGGTGCGCGGCCGTCGCGCCCCAGCTGTCGCGCCCGCTCGCTCACAGCTTGCGCACCCAGCAAGGCTCTGCTCTGCACCTGCTCCTGCCCTGCAGGCCGTGCCTCCTGCACCACTGCAGCTCTGCCGGGCAGGCATCGCACCTGAGGATGTGGCAGAGCCGTGCCATCGCCACCTCTGCCCCACCAGCGCTCGAGCACCACCACAGCACCCCCCTCCACCGAGCCACGGTGCTGTCCAACAGGCGAGAGGCCCTGGGGCTGCACGTGATGCTGCTGGACGTGGGCGCGCAGCTTGCCGCGCTGCACAAGCGCCCCGGGCAGTACCTCCAGGCCCAGCTGGCGCCGTCAGACGCCCAGGCGGGCTTCTTCGCCATCACGTCCCCGCCGGGCGGCGCCCTGCCGGCGGGCGTGGTGGAGCTGCTGGTCAAGGCGCAGCCGGGTGCCGTGGCGGAGCGCATCTGCGCGCTGCCTCCTGGCGCGCAGCTCTGGGTGTCGCCGCCCCAGGTCTGTGACATGATGGAGCCATGCGGTGGTGAGGCGCGATGTTGTTCGCTGCCTGGCTCAAGCAGGCGTTCAAAGTGGTGGTTTCGCTGTCATAGGGGCAGGGCTTCCCGGTGGAGCGCATCCCTGCGTCGGACGTGGACACGGTGCTGCTGTTTGCCACGGGCACAGGTATCAGCCCCATCAAGGTGCGCGGTGGCGCTGGGTGTGGGTGATGGGGCGCTGCTGCCCCCGCCTGCTCCATGACCTGCTCTTCCGCCCACTCGCCACCTGCCCTGCTGCAGGCGGTGATTGAGAGCGGCGTGCTGGAGGTGCACAGGCGGCGCGAGGTGCGCCTATACTATGGCTCGCGAACCCAGGGTGAGCCACCCTGGCATGCTGGAGCGCTGCTCAACGCTTGGGAAGCGAGCCGCAGGGCGCTGCGATGCTTGCGTTGCGGTGCGCACGCGAGTTGTGAACGCAGAGATGACGGCGTACCGCTCGCTCATACCGGCGTGGACGCTGGCGGGCATCAAGGTGGTGCAGGTGCTCAGCGCGCACAACAAGCAGTACGTGCAGGTGGGCCAGGCGGGGGCCAGGCGCGGCGTGAGCGTGCTTGCAGCGTGCCGACAGCTGACGACGTGCGCTGGGTGCGTGCGTGTGTGCTTGCAGGGCGCGTTTGCCGAGGATGCGCCCCAGCTCATCATGCACGCACGGGCGCCTGAGCGCGTGGGCGTGCTGCTGTGTGTGCGCCCGCCTGGGCGTGCCGGACCGCGCCGTGCTGACCAACCTGTGACCCGCACTGTCACCGATGCCTTAGCATCGCTGCCGGCTTCCTCCTTGCTGCAAGGCACCATGGTCAGGGTGGTGTCGGGATGTGTGCTCGGCCAACCACGCCGTCGCATTCACATTGAGCGCGAGAAGAGGATGTCGCACACGGCCTTGTCATCGTCGTCGTCGTCGCGGCTGCTGCCCGCAGCAGCGGCGCACTCGTCTCGGAGCGCCTTGATCCCGATCGTGCGGCTCTCGACGACACGCGCCTCACCTTCAGCCGCAGCAGCGCACCGCGACGCCGCGTGCACGGCGACAGCGCCGCTGCAGCCCAGCCACCACCGCCAGCACGTCGACCGCGCTGGCCGGAGCTCTCTGGTGGTGTGCTCGTCCTCTGCGTCCTCCTCCGCGTCCACGGCCACCGCCACCAGCCTCCCGCCCCTGCAGCCGCTCAATGGTGCGTGGCGGCAGTCAGGGAGGCCCTGGCACCGCGATGCGCGCGGCTCCAGGTGGATCCGCTGGGGGTGGGGAGCCGCGACCACGCATGCGCCCGCCCGGCCATGCGCACCCGGGACGCAGACGACTACGAGCGCAAGCACACGTTCGGGGACTTTGCCAACTGGCTCATCCCCGGCGTGGTGATGCTGGGCCGCTACCCCTACTGCGAGCCCAGCCGCTGCACCAGCTACGACAAGGGCGAGGCGCAGCTGGAGAAGATCGTCGAGTCGGGCATCACCACCTTTGTCAGCCTGCAGGTCAGTGTGCGCAGTGTGGGCAGTACATGCACCGCGAATGGCTGGGAAGGACGCGCTCGTTCCGGATCGTCGCCCGGTGTGCAGGCCGAGGTGCCCGCCCAGGCGCAGATGACGCTGGCGGGCGTGGACGGCTTCCTGCCGTACAAGGCCACCGCCGAGCTCATCAAGTCTGCGCACAGCCCGTGAGTTTTGCGCTGGGCTTTGCTTGGGGGACACCGACAAGGGGCCCAGGTGGCGAGGATGCCTCACGCACACGCCACGGTGCTCTCTCCATACGCGCCGCGCAGGCCGCCCTCGATGGAGGTGATGATGAACCTGCGCAACCCCACCCTGGACAAGTTCCTGCCCCCCAAGGTTTGACCCGACTGGGTCAGACGCAGGGGGCGCAAGCACTGTGCCGCGCTGAGCTCCACCGCAAAGCAACTTGCAGCATGCACTGCGTTGACGCTCGCAGAAGCGGCAGGCGTCTGACGACAAGCCCTCGTACGAGCTGCAGTTTGTGCACTTCCCCATCGTGGACCTGGCCATCCCCGACGCCCAGGCGCTCGAGCCCTTTGTGCAGGAGCTCATCGCGCGCGTGGCCAAGGGTGAGTCAAGGAAGGGTGACTTGAAATGGGAGCAAGCACTGCTGCACGTGGCGCTTCAGGGGGTCTGATGTGCTGCTGCTGTGACCGCGGCCGCGACTGGCGCGCCCAGGCGAGAAGCTGTACATCCACTGCTGGGGCGGGCGCGGGCGGGCGGGCACCGTGGGCGCCTACCTGCTGGGCAAGGCGTACGGCATCAGCGCGGACGAGGCGCTCGAACGCGTGCAGCGCGCCTTCAACACCCGCCAGTGAGGCGGGGAGCGGTGGGGAGCGGCATGAGCAATGCAGCGTGCGGCACTGGCTCACATCCAATGCTGCTGTGCACCGTGTGCGTGCAGGGACAACAAGGAGAGGTCCCCAGAGACGGAGGAGCAGATTGCCTTTGTGCGCGCCCTCCTCGCATGACCCGTGACCTCGGCCGTGCGCATGACCCGCCACACCGTGGGCACGCACACGCGCACACACGCTACGTGCAACACACCGTGTGAACACAAGCAGCTCCTCCTTCTCTCCTGCTTTTCTCCGCCGCCGGGTTTCGAGCACTTGAAGGAGAGAGCAGCTCGACAGCTCGCGCGATGAACGTGCGGCAGGTCGCGGTGCAAGTGGGCATCCGCGACGAGCAGGTCATCGGCAAGGCGCAGGAGCTCGTGCGCCTCTCGAGCGTCAAGATTCCGGGGGGCCTGGGCCCGGTGAGGAGGAGCACTCGCGAGGGGCCCACCGCAAGGCGCCTGAGAGGTGACGGCTTTCAACGCGGCCGCACGCACACGCGCGCCTCACACGCGCAGGGCGAGGTCTGCAAGGCGGCAGCGTGCTTGGAGCTGGCCTGCAGCACGTGAGTGGCGCGGCGCGGGCGGCGAGAGTGCACCTGCCGGGCCCCCTCGTCCCGGCAAAGCTCACAGGAGAGCTCCACGCTGCTCCACCTCCGCAGGTCCTCACACGTCGTGCCTCCCGGCAGGGACGTCTTCGTCCGCCAGGGATGC
>VFQP010001610.1_pt1 | contig 29279 bp, 22 predicted proteins | sample 3512351 | NCBI WGS metagenome assembly VFQP01 (sample SAMN10412372, study PRJNA504923) | tailings metagenome | isolation source: Relicate 1 Philex TSF1 revegetated site | place: Philippines: Tuba, Benguet | collected 2017-08-29
GTCCCTGAAACAAAAAAGCCTGGTCATCACTGACCAGGCTCTAATGTAGGGATTTGTTGGTCGGGACGGAGTGATTCGAACACTCGACCCCTTGCACCCCATGCCGGAGGTCGACATTATAAGTCATTGATTTTAATGGGATATTTTTGAGCGCTCGCTGCAGCCAATGCTCTACGCTATCCGACGGTTTTCAACGATTCCCCGCAAAAGTCCCTGAGTGATCGAATAACCGCTAGTCGAGGCAACATTGTGACTCCGCCCCGGCGGATGCCTTACAAACGACGGAGGCAGATTATTCGCCCCCTCTCCAACGCCGCTAACCGGAGGTTGCGACCTGGAGAAGGAATCCGACGCACCCAAGCAGAAGGCCGATCACCTTGGCTGTAAGGTGCGTGTGCCCTGGATCAATCGCATGCGCAAAGTGCCGGTCGAGTCTCTCTAGTAAGATCTCATGATCCCACATCACCTGAACGCTCTGGCGCGAACGCGGAGTTAACCGAGCCAGGCAGAAATCTCGGCGTGCTGCATCTCTAAGTTGAGCGTGCTCCGCAATTCTTCGGCGCAACAAAGGGCCGCGGAGAAAGTCAATAGCCAGATAAAGCCCGCCGATCAGAACGCAGTACGCGCCGAACACCTGAAGAGGGAGTTTCTCTCCGACAGTTTGTAACTCAAAAAAATTGAGCATCCCCGGAGAATGCCACGAAGCAATTACGCCCATTCCAACAGCAACTACAGCAAAGACAACTTCCCGAGTGGGAGTTGGCACGTTGAAGCGTGCCTCCAACTCAAACGTTTCCATCCTTCACATACCCGCCATGGAGAAAAGACGCTCCCATTCAGCAACGTCATCACTTAGCATTTTGAACAGGAAATTCACAACTTTATCCCTACCTTCCCCCAGGGAGACCGTGAATGTCGCCACAGATAGAACCATAGCACTTGCAACTTTCAGGCTATTCATAGTTCGAGTCACGCCAGAAATCCTATCAAATAGCGACAGCATCTCATCCTGAGAAAACTCCAAAGAATTGACTATATGACTCTCTGGATCATTCATTAAAATATAGGCTCGCGTACGCAAACCATAGACCTCCATCAAGACACCATATCCACTACCTGCAAAGGCTCTGTCAGCCTCAGAAATATTGTGCAATGCCGCCTGAAAGACGCCAACCAACTCTAGCAATCGGGAAGAAAATTCTTTAACCGAGTCTGCATTTGCCAATGCAGGGAAAAACTCTTGATCGGACATAACAAACACCTCGACTAAGCATCACAGACCGCAATAGTTTGCGCACAAAAAAGATCTCTACGGAGAAGCCTTGTCAAATAGTCTGAAAGAACATGTATATCACCATGCAAATTCTGAATTGCATTCCATGGCCTTATGCCACTCTGGAAGTTCCAATCCCCCTGCCCCGCCGTCCAAGCCGTCCTCCCCTCAAGCCTCTTCAAACCAAGCTTAAACAACGGAGCTAACGGCCTCTCTGTTGCGCATAATTGATCCATCACATATCCCATAGAGATAATTCCGGCGCTATGGACTAAGCGAGATGTTCTAGGAGTATGCCCAACCCACGCAGATCTAAAAACGTCCTGCACGGCAGAGAAAAATTCACTTATGGCGATAAAACACTTCTCCTCACCATCTTCACCCTCAATCACTTCGCGACAGTAGCCGTCTGAAAGCGAGTTCATTACCATCTTCTGAAGCGCAGTATCGCCGATGACCCCCGCAGGATTCGTATGTTGCTTTATCTGCCCCTGTAACGACGACCGAGAGTCAAAATTGAGTAACTCGACGACTCGCGCAGCTTGTGCACGTGAGGTCATGCGTTTTGGCAGACCATCAACAGCGGGTAGCAATTCATAGATAAGTGATTTGGGTAAAGGACTAGTGTTATTAACCAGAATAAACTGCCTACGCAATTCCTCAGGAGTGTCACAGATCAGTGCTGATACCAGCAATTGGAAATCACGTCCTGGCAAACCAGCCATTGCGGACAACCGTTGCTGGCCATCCACGACAAACCCAACAGGGCCTTGCGAGACATCCACTTCAATCTCAACACATGCTCCAGCCTCATTCGTAACCCGAACCCCATCAGTAAAGGCCAGGACGATGGCGTTTGGCATCACGGAATCGGGCCTCTCCAGATAGTCTCGTATCTCTCTAATGTGCCTCGACACCAATGGTCGCTGGAACCCGGATAGGCGCCCGCACTCATCTCGCTTTACGCGATCGATAGAAGCGATTGCCATGATTTGCTCAGCAGTCGCTGCAAACGAAAAAACCTGGTGGCTGGAGCTTTGGTGGGCCCGAATCGCGGCAAACCTGAGCAAAATATTTCCCTCATCCCATCAGCAGAACGCCAGAGGAGGCACGCTTCATCTGGTATCAGCATGGGGCTCATGGCCGACCAATAGCGATGACCCATGCAGTTATTCGATGGTAGGATTGCACACCTAGAAATAACTGCAACCCTTCAGATCAGAGATGCAGCAGTTTCCATGAGCACCGTCATCATCACCAACTGCACAAACCGCAAGCGGCTTGGGGGCCATCCCCCACTGGAGCTCTGTGCCTCTCAGAACCAGTCGCTGACAGCCATGGCAGCCACCTGGATCCAACAGGTAAAGGCGAGAACCTCCACTCACCCAGCAGAGTCGCTTTATACGGGCAGGAGCGTGCAAGACGCGAAATGGGTGGCACAGAAACTCGATGCGAAACTGATGTTCGCCTCAACAGGCCTAGGGTTGATTGGGAGCGAGCAGCCTTGCCCGCCTTACAACCTGACCGTCGCAGCAGAGCCCAACTCCATTCGGCCATGGCTAGCGCGGATGGGCCTGACCCCTTCAGACTGGTGGGATGCTGTCAATAATCACTGGCAACGTCCCTATCCATTAGCGTCGCTTGCGAAGCGCACAGACATTAAACGCATCCTGATAGCGCTATCGGCGAACTACATCGACCTAATCGCCAACGATCTGGAACAGATCGAGGCCGACGATCGATCCAAACTCAGGCTCTTCACTTCACGCCCCGGCATTGAGCGACTACCGGAGAAATTCCGCTCTTTGGCTATGCCTTATGACGATCGCCTTGAAAGTTCGCGATTCGCCGGCACCCGAGCCGACTTCCCACAAAGGGCTATGCGACATTTTGTCGAACTCACCAATGCCTCTACTAACCCCGTCAGTGCAGATTACCAAGCCGTCATTACTGCAATGTCTGCACTCCCCCTAGTAGGCGCTATAAAAAGACGCCGAGCCTCAGATGAAGAAGTGAAAGCATTAATGATTGAAGCCTGGGACGCTCAGAAGGGTAGTTCCTCCCGCCTGCTACGCTACCTGCGCGATGATGCACTGGTTGCATGCGAACAATCTCGGTTCAGGGGTTTATGGCTGGAACTAAAAAACCGCACCATGCTACGGAGCAAAGTATGAGCGGAAAAGATCAAGAAATTGTTGTGCGCGCACTGCGCACCACACAAGGCGACAAACTCGACGTTTACGCACTCTTTATTCGTGGATCTGACTTGGTGCGTATTGCTGATATTAGCCGAATCTCAAGGGACGATAGTGACACCCTCAAAGGGTTCCAGCGACCCGAAATACGTAGCCATGTAAAAGGGATAATTAATTACCTGAATCAAGGTGATGTACTTTTCCCTAACGCCATTATTTTAGCACTGTCGCCTGAAATAAAATTCATGGCATCTCGTGGCAGCAAACCCACAGGTGATGAAGGAATTGCACAGGCTGGCACCTTAAGAATTCCCCTTCATGCTGAAGGCCTTCGATCAGCCTGGATCGTTGATGGCCAACAACGCGCCCTGGCACTAGCCAAAGCAGAAAATGCGGACTTACCAGTACCGGTTGTCGGATTCGTATCAGACAACTTAACCACTCAGCGAGAACAGTTCATTCTAGTCAACAAAGCCAAACCACTACCAACAAGACTCATCAATGAACTACTGCCTGAAACAGGAACTATCCTCCTACCGCGAGAACTGAGCGCCCGAAAGGCACCTGCCGAATTATGCGGCTTACTAAACCGAGACCCTCGCTCGCCGTTTTACCGACTCATAAAACTTTCCTCTGATAAAGAGACCTCTGAATCTGTGGTCACAGATACGGCCATCATAAAGATGATCCGGGCCAGTATGACCAACCCCCTTGGAGCGCTATACCCCTATAAGTCAAGCGATGAAGAGAACACCGACGTTGAAGCGATGTATCAACTGTTAGTTTTATTTTGGCGTGCTGTTAAAGAATGCTTCCCCAATGACTGGGCACTTGACCCTAAAGAGAGTCGCCTAATGCATTCAGCAGGAATTGCAGCAATGGGCTATATCATGGATCTCGTTTGCGCCAAGATAGGCGGACAAGAAACCAACTATAGCCTCATACGCAAAGAAGTAGAAAAAATAGCCCCCCATTGCGCCTGGTCTTCGGGAAAATGGCCATTGCTTAATGTTTCCTGGAATGAAGTGCAAAGCACACCGCAGGACATTAAACACTTACAGGACACTCTACTTCGTATTTACATGAATAGTTCGCGCGCATGAAATTCCTATACGCTGACACACAAGATTACGTCGATCCCGAATACGATTTCCTTAATGACCGCAACGCGCCGGGAAGGAAAAGATACTGGGATGACCAATATGCCCATGAAATGATGTCGCCCGCACCATATGATGGACTACTTGTATCCATGAGCGCGGTACGCCCTGCTTCTGGCGTTTCTAACTCTAAAGTCCGCTACTCCACAGCAGAACAGCAACGCTTCTTAAGAGAAGGTGCGCGAAAATTTCTTCGACTAAATGAACAAAAATTTAAAGACACAATGGTAATGGGTGACTGCGGTGCATTTGCTTACGTAGAACACCCCACCCCTGCCTATGCGCCTGCCGAAGTAGTAGATTTCTATGCAGATGGGGGCTTCACTCACGGATGCTCTCCTGACCACATCATTTTTAATTGTGACTCAAGCAATCCGCCTGCAGAAGACCAAGATGACGATATAATCTATCGTTACAACGTAACGCTTACTAACGCAAAAGAATTTCTTCGTCTAACAAACGAGGCAGGTAGACCTTTTGAACCCCTCGGAGCCGTTCAAGGCTGGTCGCCTAAGAGCATGGCAGCAGCTGCAAAATCGCTTGAAGACATGGGGTATCGGTATCTAGCTATTGGTGGCTTGGTCCCCCTAAAGGTCGAGCAAATACATGAAGTACTGAAGGAACTCCGAGCGACTATCAAGGCGGAGACTAATATTCACTTACTAGGCTTTGCCAAAGCAGAGCGAATCCACGAATTCACTAACTATGGCATCACAAGTTTCGACTCGACGTCTCCTCTCATCCGAGCCTTTAAAGACGCAAAATCCAATTACTATCTAGAAAACACAACAAGCAAACTAGATTATTACACAGCCATTAGGATCCCCCAAGCAATAGAAAACCCGAAACTAATGCAAGGCATTAAACGGGGCGTTCTCAGCGCGGAAGCACTTCAAGAAAAAGAAGCCATAGCACTACAGACCTTACGCGATTACGACAAAGGCTTAGCTGATTATGAAGCAACCATCAGTGCGCTAACCAACTATTTACGACTCACCCTTTCAGGCTCGATTGCATCTACTGAAGAACTTGAAAAAGAAGTAGCCAAGAGCATCCGCCTGATTACACCTACTCTTATAGATAAGCCTTGGAAAAAATGCCAATGCTCCATCTGCCAGTCGGCAGGAGTCGAAACGATAATATTTAGGGCGAGCAATAGAAATAAGCGTCGAGGATTCCATAATCTGGGCGTATACCATCGACACCTACAACGCACTCTAGAAAAGGCAAGAAATGATCTATCGATTTAAAGGCATCCGAGCAAAGCAAGCGCCTAACCATGACGTTTTTACTTTTGCTGCGACCCCAAAAGAAATTCTTGCTTTCTCGGAAATCGAAAGGATCGGCCGAAATGAAGAAGGCCATTTACGCGGATTCCAACGCCACCAGGTTGCTTCTCATATTCAGGAAATTCGTGACTATCTTCGTCGCGAGGATGCCCTTTTACCGAATGCTGTGATTCTTGCGTTTCTAGATGGAGTTACCATAAAGGATATTGGTGATAGCATTGTTGAGGTGGTAGTAGATAGCACTGAGCAAAAGCCTGGATTCGTGGTCGACGGACAGCAGCGCCTCAGTGCATTAGCCACCATGGAGAAAGGTGAGTTCCAGGTATTCGTTTCAGCATTAATTTGCAAAGACTACAATGAACTAAGACAACAGTTTGTCCTTATTAACAATGCGCGCCCACTACCAAAATCCCTAATCTATGAATTGCTTCCCTCAGTTGATGGATTGCCAGAGCGATTTACTAAACGGAAGTATGCCGCACGCATTATTGACCTTCTCAACTCGACTCCTGGCTCTTCGCTTTTCTGCGAAGTCAAGCAACACACCAACCCAAGAGGAATGTTGAGCGATACGGCGATGCAAAAATTAGTTATGAACTCTGTCAGCGATGGAGCGATTCAACAACTAATGCAATACGAAGACTTTGAGGGACGCTCATTTGAGATCATCAACAATTTCTTCCATGCCGTAAAGACTGTATTTGGCCCCGAATGGAACGGCCTAAGCCCAAGGCACTCCAGATTAAAACACGGCGCGGGAATAATTGCTCTCGGCTTCGTAATGGACGAACTTTACGCAAAGCAGGACACATCCAAGAAAGACGGATTCATTGACGGACTTAATTTTCTTAAAAAATATACTGCATGGACCAGTGGTCAATGGAAGTTTTCTGAGAGCGACATTCGCCCTTGGAATGGTGTTCAAAACACCCCAAGTGATATTGAACTACTCTCAAACTTCTTAACTCAAAAAATCAGAAAAGAATACCGACAGAAACAAACCGAGATGAAGGTTTAATGGAGGTCACTATGCACAAGAACGCACTAGTTCTTTTCTCCGGAGGTCAAGACTCCACGACCTGCCTTGCATGGGCACTAGATCGATACGATCGTGTTGAAACGATTGGCTTCGATTACGGACAGCGCCACAATGTTGAACTCGAGTGCAGGCGTCAAGTTCTCCAGTGCCTTCGCACTGACCACCCTCGCTGGGGAGAAAAATTAGGGGACGATCACTTCCTTGACCTGAAACTTCTTGGCCAGATCAGTGATACCGCGATGACATCTGAAAAGGAGATCGAGTTCAAGGAGAACGGTCTGCCCAACACCTTCGTCCCCGGACGTAATCTGCTGTTCTTTACCTTTGCTGCCGCCATTGCCTATCGAAGAGGGCTTAGCGTGCTTGTGGGCGGGATGTGCGAAACGGACTACTCAGGCTATCCAGATTGCCGAGACAACACCCTGAAATCGTTGCAGGTTTCTCTCGGCCTTGGCATGGACATGCCGTTGGTTATTGAGACCCCTCTGATGTGGCTGGATAAAAAAGAAACCTGGGAGTTAGCCAAAAGACTTGGCGGATCTAGTTTTGTAGAACTAGTTCAAGAAGAGACCCATACCTGTTACCTAGGAGACCGTCAACGCAGACATGACTGGGGATATGGCTGCAACGAATGCCCTGCTTGCGAGTTGCGCCGAACCGGCTTCGAAGCATTCAAGCGAGACAATGACGCATGACCTACAGCGTCAAAGAGATCTTCTACACCTTGCAAGGCGAAGGGCTTCGGGCTGGCAGACCAGCTGTGTTCTGTCGATTTGCAGGTTGTAATCTTTGGAGTGGTCGGGAAATTGACCGCTCTAGGGCCGTTTGTCAGTTCTGTGACACCGATTTCGTGGGCACCAACGGAACCTTGGGGGGTAAGTACTTGACTGCAGAGGCCTTGGCCGAGCGAGTTTCCTCGCTATGGCCAGTTGCCCAAGAGCATCGCTATGTCGTGCTCACAGGAGGCGAACCGTTAATGCAGGTTGATGTAGCCCTGCTTGCAGCCCTGCACGATCAGGGCTTCGAAATCGCAGTCGAGACCAATGGGACCATTCCGGCACCTTCGGGGATCGATTGGATTTGTGTCAGCCCTAAAGCTGGGGCCGACTGGGTGCAGCGTAGTGGCCACGAATTAAAACTCGTCTATCCGCAGCCTGGTCTACTCCCAGATGCCATCTCTGATAGCGACTTTCAGTACTACCTACTGCAGCCTATGGATGGACCGATGCAGAAACAAAATACCCGCTCTGCCATTGCTTATTGCCAGGCCAATACTAAATGGCGGCTTTCCGTACAAACACACAAGATATTGGAGATCCGCTGATGTCTTCGCTAGCAACTGCGCCCAGAGATTCTCTGCCTGAGGTTGCTGTTAAGCCCCCCACTGATTGCGTGACCGTGTACGAACTGTCGCAGCGCTTTTTCTTCGAGGCAGCCCACACCTTGAATCGCAGTATCGAGACCGAGGGCAGTCTACGTATTCACGGACATACCTACGAAGCAGAGGTTACCGTCGCTGGCCAACCGGATCCCACCTCCGGGATGCTTATAGATCTTGGCTATCTGCGCAGTGAAATTGCCAGAGTAAGAGAGATGCTAGATCACCGATTCCTTGATGAGGTTCAGGGTCTAGGATCTGCCACTATCGAGAATCTCTGTGCTTTTATTCGCGCCCAGATGGAAGATTCGGTACCAGGCCTATGCGCCGTGATGATCGAGCGCCGAGCCAGCGGCGATCGCTGCGTTTTGCGCTGGACAAAATGACGTGACGTCTCAAGACATCTGACTCTTATTAATCACACAATCTACGATGCGCGTCGTACCGGTACCCTCGACTTGAAGTAACGCTGCATCGGGCCGTAACGCAGCCTTGATGCAAAAGAAGGCCTGATGGGTAGCAACGCCTGAAACAAACACCACCCAGTCTGCATTACGAGTTCCATTCTTCAGGCGCGCGCTACATACCTCATCGGAGTTGATCTCAATTTTGGCCAATGGGAGAGCCTCTTCGAGTATTAACGCGGCACGTCGAATGGCTTGGGTGTCCAAGCTGTAAAGGAAGATACGGACCCTGACGTCTGTTCGAGCTTTTTCCGCTTCATCCACTTCATCGTCGAGTCGTTTGGAGAGTTCAAGACCAAACTCTTGCGCAAGCAGTTTTAGCAGGCAGCGATCTGCAAGAGACAGTCTGACCCAGCACTGGGTCGCAGCCTGAACTACCCTAGTCGTCCACCGCAGGCGCGCCTCCTCGTCACGACAAGGATGCATAACCAACAAATCTGTCACATCCAATGCCCATGCGGCTTCGCGTGGCGACAGCGGATTGGACAATACAGTAGCAAGCCTTTCAATAAGTCCTGTGTATTCAGCCAACGTCAATCCGGCGATCAGACTATGTCGAAGCGCCAGCCTGATCATCTCTCGCTCACTATCTCCAAGGCGGTCTCGCACGTTCAGGGCTTCAATGAACCCCAGATAGAGTTGACTAAGCACGCTCGAGGGTGGAGTTTGGACGATGAGCCAGTCAAACCAAATAGGAAATAGAGATTCGAACAAGGGTGACGAGTCGAGAGCGGAGTCCTCTACGCCCGACAACAACGACTGGATGAAACTGGGCTGGGCCAACAGAGCACTAGCCTCGGGCGACTGAACCAGTTCCCGCCAATAGACTATGACGTCGTCAACGGCCATCGGCGTATGCGTAGTCTGCAGTTGTTCTTGAAGCGATTCGCACACTTCCTCAGCGGCCAACTTCTCTACATCGGAGAGCAACCGAGCCCGAGCAGTGCGGACCTTGGCGGCAGTGTCGGGGGCACTCAAGGACAGCCGATCGAGCACCTCACGAGCGTGACCAGGATCACCAACTTCCTTGGCACAACGCAATTGGGCTTGGAGCACTTCGACCGAATCGGCCAGTGGCAGAAGCAAAGCAAGAGCCTGCTCATAGCGCTCCAACTCCATTTCATGGAGTGCCTGCTCAATTCCGGACTTGGTCTGCAGGGTCTGCGCCATAGCCATGATGGCGTCAGAAGCGGGCCCAAAAGCATTTGGTCCAAGGTCATTGAGCAGGGTCACGCAGAGTTCGGCGGAAGGCTGCTCCAAAGACAACTCATGAAGCAAAAAGCCCTTAAGGGCCGCTGGGCGACGGCTACGCCCGCGGCTTTTGAGCAGAGGAGCAGCCATAATCCGAACCCGCTCTGCGAAAACTTTCACCAACTGAGTGGCGGCGCCCTGAGCTTCGACTTGGGCTAAGAACGTCTCGTAGAGCGCGTCCCAGATGTCACCGTAGGTCTCCGGCGGCAAGCGAACCTTGAGAAGGTCATCCCATTGGGGATGATTCAGAATTCGGTCCCATCGGCCAAAGGCTGAATGCAAACGTATTTCCAGGAAGGTCCGGTTTTCAGCGCTAAGACCATGCTGATCTCGTAGCGCCGCCATCGCTGCCATCGCTGCATTTTCATTGCGAGCCACCAAGGCGCGGTCAAACAACGCTCGCAACTGGTGAAACGTGCGCAGTTCCTGCCTGGGCCTAGGCGGGCGTTGGTCCAAGAGTTGCCAGTAGCGTTGCCAGCTTTTGACTACGCGTGGCTCAAACTTCGGCGTGATTGCAAAAAAGGCAATCGCGTTCAGGCCGGCCTGCGCCAATACAGCTTTCGCGCTCGCTTGTGCGATAGAGAGCGCCGCCCCGTCAATCTCAAAGTCACCAAAGCTCGGCCCAATGAAAGCGCGCATTTCATCGTGCAGCTCACGCGAACTTAGCTCATCGTGCGAACAGGCCAGCCAACAGGTTCGCTCACCGGCAACCTCAGAAAATGGCAAGAGCAGCGGTCGGTCCTTGAAGCCTTTCGCATACCGGGCGATAGCCGGAACCAATGCGTCAGGTACCGCCTGGTCATTGGGGGCTTTAGCCGTGGCTAGAGGGCTCACATAAATGTTAAGACCAGAAAAGAACTGACTGAGTAAGTTCTGAGAGACTACCACTGCGGGGTTTACCGTTTGGCTAGAGACTGATGCCATGGTTCGCAAACTCCAGTCGGATGCTAGATACCGTCTGCGGGTTGAAATCAACAACGAGTGATTCAGCGTTCAGGCCGATGCCGCGCTCAGTGAGGTTCATCGATCCACCAATCCAGACTCGGTCGGTGAGCAATCCCTTCGTGTGAAAATCAGGAATCTCGGACCATTGCAACGAATCTTGCAGACCGGCATCTTTCAGCGCCGCGCGCAAGCGCTTACCGAAAGGCTTATTGTGAGGTTCAGGTCGTACGCGAATATCTAACTGCGTATTGTTAGATGCGATAGCCACCAATACCTCAATCAAGCGAATCCCACGACGGCTCCACTCCGGATTTAGCCCCTCAAAACTGCCTGTTGAGTTGTCGAAAATAACAATGTCGGTAACCCATGGAGCGGCTAAGTAGAGTGTCCTGCTGGGAAGCAGGATCTCCTCGGCCAAAACCATGGCTATAACATCACGAGCGGCTTGAGGCGAAGTCGTTGCCGACTTGAAGATGTGGCGTACGTTTGTCATAGAGCGTCCGGTATCGAAAACGTCCACTCGATGCGATCACTGAGGCGCTTGACCTCACAGAGTTGGGCGAAGACGTTTAGATAATCAAATTGAATTGGCTCTGTCGCCAAGGCCGCGATCACCTTGGGCAACAGTGTTCCGGCATCGGCGGCCGGTACCGACACAACCGCACGCGAAGTGGCGAGTAAGCATTTTCGCAACTGCTCCTGCCAGTCCAGGGCTGTCGGATCAATCGGTTGAGAACGAGGTGTCAGCCACTGCTCCACCAGAAGTCGTTCGGTATCTATAGCGAACGGCGAGAAGCGATTGGACCATGGCATGGCAACAGCACGCAGCGCATGACCTTGAGGCCACAATATCCCCATTAGCACCCCGAAGCGCCATGCCATGCGATTGCCGAAAGGAAGGACCTGCCCCGCGCTTGCAAATGCTCGATCGAGATAATCATCCGCACTGAACAATGCGCAGAGGACCCTAACGTCAATCTCGACACCATGTAACGCTTCCAACGCATCCCAGCGCTCGTGGATCTGAGCCAGCAGACAATCCAACTCGTCTGGTGTGTTCGGTCGCAACAATCGCATGCTCAGCGCCACGCTGTAGCCGTGGAATATCGATTGCCCCTGAGTTACTAGCCTGAACCGCAGAGTGGCTAAATGCTTGGCAGCATCGGCAGAACTCATGGCTTGTCGAACTTGCGTTACCGCCTCAGTAATAGTGGAGTCCGGCTTTGATCCACCAAGCCATTGGACTACCTGGCGCAACTGAGTGTTTGTCCATTCAAAGTCACGCGGGCTTAAGGCCGCCTCGATATGACGGTAAAGGCTATCGGGACGAGTCGCTAACAATTCCGCGACGCTCTCAATCAGACCATTGCCACCAGGATTGACCTCGGAGATCCAGATTTCGAACCCAGGCTGGGGGTCACCGTCATCACTACGCACGTCGATGTCCACAATCAACCCGTCGGGATCAATCTGGGGGCAGGCTTGCTGTATTGCCTCCAGGCAGGCTGCACCGAGCGTGGCGCGGATCGACAGGGCAAGCCAGTCGTTCCACCCCTCATCAATGGGTTCGACTAGTACGCGAGATGCGTAGCGCACAGCTTTACGTACTGCTTCTGTCTTCAGCGCCTCATCTAGCTTTTGACGAAGCTTGTCCGCCCCCTCCTCACTACTTTCGATATCCGGAACCTGGAACACCGCCTGCAGGACGTTGAGTAGTGTGTCCATCCTGGCGCCGTCAGCAACATAGTCCAACGAGTCGCGCAGCGAGACTTCCTCAGCCATTGCTACTTGAAGGGCAGCAATTTGGAAAATCTGTGCGATCCATCCGCGCAGGAATGGATTCGGTACTGCAATGCAGAATTCGGGGCTCTGGCGTGCCTCCCAGTTGTAGCGAGCTGCACGAGCTGCACGCAAACGTCGCGGATCACGCCAATCGATGGCGCCGCTGAGATCATTCGGCAAGTCCAACTCCAACACCAACGCATCGACATCAATTTCGAAGCCCACACCGCAGGGATGGCCTGAATGCATGAACTGCCAGTCGACCGTGACGCGCTCGCTCTTACTTCCAGATCGCAGTCGCAACTCTGCGCGCGAACTTACGGCATAGCGGCGCACAAAAGCATTGGATTGTTCAGCGTGAGTGTGAACAACCACTCTCTTGATCAACTGGCTGATGCCAATGTGCGTCGGACTGGTCAGTGGCACGCCCTGATAGGGTGCCTGAAGGAAGGATTTCCATTGCAGCTGAGCGTTGGATGTGTCACTTAGTTCGGGGACTCCATTGCCCCCCCGAGACACTGGAGATAGACGGGCTGCCGCTGGACGAAACGCTTTGAAAGTCACTCGAGCCGAGTCGTCCTGGACAACAAAATTTCTTTGAGGCTCAAGGTCGTACCATGTGGATAGCTCCACATCCTCAGACACTTCGGTGCTACCGCAAGCGAAGAATCGAGCCAGCGCTGGCCCATCAACGCCCAACCAAAGTGCATCATCGTAACGACGCGAGACCTTACCGGGCGCGAACTCAGCTAAACCCTGTTGAACAGGCAGATACTGCTCTTCAACGCTACCATTGCGCGCAAGCCATTCAATGCGCATTTCCGGCAGACTTAGATCGGCAAAGAGGCTGGCGGGAATGAAGTCCGGTAGTGGATGGCCCGCTTGGTAGTCTTTCCCTTGTTCGCCATTTGCACGCCAGTTCGATGCCAGTCGACGAACAACTGTAGGAATCGCGCCAAGCATTAGCGGGCGTGGATGGCTCCACATGAGCAAATTCATATCGTCGGTCGTCAACGCCAATCGGGAAGCTAGGCTGCGAGCAAGACGTTCGACTTTCGCTGGACTCTCCTGAAGATCACCCAGCAACTTGACAACACGTTGGTGTTGCAACCGCTTGGCCAACCAATTGGCGCCTGCAAACTTAACAGCAGACTCCCCATTGGGACCGAGGTTGCACGCTTGATTCCTGAGCGCTTTCCACTCCTGCACAGAGAGCGGGAATGTCACACCTTCCGCTAGGCGCTTAACTGAAACAAACGCATTCGGGTGCCACCCATGCGGTGTGGCCTCAATATTTGGGGAAGCCAAGTCGCGCCAAACCGACAGAGGTGGTTGGTCACGGCAGGTCAAATCTCCTAACTCGTCGAGCAACGCGTAGACCGCTTGCATTCGCTGGACGTAGCGATTGGCCAAAGGCAGTTGGCGCGCGGGAAGATCGGGATCGAACAGCTGATCGTAGGCTTGATAGGCCAGCCGGTCGCGACCGTAATCCGTGAGCACAACGACAGTCCATGGTCGCATGTGACGCGTTCGACCCGCTCGCCCCTTGCGCTGCAAGAACGATGCGATGTCTCTCGGCGCCTTGTGCTGAACTACAACGCCTACTGCCGGGTCATCGAAGCCTACTTCTAGAGCAGACGTGGCAACTACAACTTCTGTATGAGTACAAACCCCACTATCTAATGCAGTCGTACGCCCGATTCCGAGGCGACGAGTGAGATCGTGTCCAATGGTTTGTGGAACACTCCAGTCTTGCCCAGCGAAGTAGCGCGGGGTGCCCATGATGGGGGTAGATCCGTTACGCAGCAGTGCCAACCCGCCACCAGGATGCTTGATCAAGTTCGCGTTACCACTGGGATGATATCGTCCCTCAGCATCGAGCAAGTCCTTGAAGAGCCGATTCGTTGCGTCCAACTGATCAGTAAAAGCAAATGCCCGCCAACCAAAAAACGGCATTGCTTTTCTATCAAAAGTCCCAGGCGGATCGAGTAAACGAGCACTCAGCATCAGCGTCTGGATAGTGGTAGACAGCAGGGCTGTCTGCGAAACCGGATCACCGCGCAGAGCGAGCATGTACTCGCCCCCTTCCTCCTCAATCTCGTCCTCTAGCGGTTTGATCTCCTCAACAACCGTTGGACTCAGTCCTGTTAGGTGGGAAAAAAAGGTTTGGCCTTCCGCGATGGTAGCGGACAACCCCACAAAACTAGAGCGCCGCCCGCTGGCGGCCCACCAACGACGTAACAAGTAGGCCACCTGCGCCCCATAGCTGCCAGCATACAAGTGAACTTCGTCCAACAAGATGAGGTCAGGGGCTCGTTCGGCCTTAGGACCCACGCCAAAGACATGGCGCAAGTCGCTGCTAGGTAAATGCCGGTTCAGCATTTCCACCGTTGTGAAAAGAATGTCCGGCGGATCAGATTGAATTGTGTCGCGGGTGAATACCAGAGTACGTCCATCTACGACTGCGCTGCACTGCGAGCAGACTATGCGCTCCAGGCCCTTTTCCGCATCACTTTTGCGCAGCACCATTTCCCCGTGCTGACTGTCGTTAGGACAATTGAAGAACGGTACGCGTTTGCCCTGGGAGTGCTTGAGCCATTTGGCCTTGGCGACCTTCGTAGGTGTGTCCCCAAAAAGAACACCTACGCGCAGAAGTCGCCCTCCCCGACGTCCGATCCAGCTATCGAACTTGCGGCACTGGTCATAGACTTCGGCGAGTTGATCCTTCAGCAATTCATTACGAGGATAAAGAGCTAACACCCTTACCCCACCGACAGTCATTGGCGGCACTCGTTGGGATGCCAGCCATGACAACGCAGGCAGATAGAATGCCAGGGTCTTGCCACTGCCAGTTCCAGCGGAGACCAAGGTGCCCTGACAACTCCCCTCCTCCAAGCCAGTCAAAATACGTTCAGCCGATTTCACCTGGAATTGTGAGAGACCACCGCTCGGATCCATATGATCTAGCCAGGTCTTGAGGGCCTCCAGCAATAGCGGCGATTTCACCAAGTTATTTAACTTGGCATAAACGCTAGCGCCATCCACGTCTCTAAGGGGGTAACGGCGGGGGCGTCTAAGGAAGCGATAGTCCGCTACCAGTGTGGCGGCTTCAGCCCACCTATCCGTACCATGCTTGGGAAATAGTTGGCGAAGTTGGGCAATCAACCGCACCCCTTCGGCCATCCTCGTACGCCAGCGCACTTCCTGATCAACCACAAATGGCACTTGGAACAACATTTTGCGTTCAATCAGCAAGTCCCACAGATCCTTCGCCGTTTGAATACAGCAATTCGGATCATTCTGGGCGGCCTGGGCCTTTGGCGCATCGAGGGCCCGTTGAAGAGCCTCCATTACTTCATCGCGACTGAGAGCATTGTCAATCAGGCCCCAGATCAGACAGCGCGCCTCCAGAGCTTCGAGTTCGTCAAGCGCGAACTCGGCCAATTGCAAGTCTGGAACTAACGCCATGACACATTGGTCCTCGACTTCACTACGAACCGGGAGGGTTCATCATTTGCCTGGAGCCATTGCATCACTTCAGGGGTAATCAAATCCATTGAAGCCCCCCCACTCTCCACAGCCTTGAGAAATAATCGAACTGCCTCTGGTGCCGTCCCCTTAAGTTGCTGCTGTACGTCCTGCAGTGTGCTCACTACTCTGATCAACTCATCCGGAGTCGATGTGCTGGCTGGTAAGTCGGAGCGCGCAATCGCGGAGTACTTTGGGTAATGCTCCTTGTAGGTCCGCAGAAGATCCTCATTGGCAGGGGTTTTGAGCATTTGCTCGTCTAGGTATGTAGGCGTGTCGACGCGTCCCAGACTCTCAACAAACTGGCGCCATTGGTCGCGGGCAGCGCTGCGGACCTTGTCATTAGCCGATTCGGCCGCCGCAATTAGTCGGGTCCACAGATTATCGGCTGCCAAATCCTGCAAATTACCACCTGCAAGGAGTAGCGTTTTCGCTTGCTGCGCCAACCCTTTCACAGTGCAATCAGCTTGGACAATATCCTCGCGCACGAGTAAAGAGGGTTCGACAATGTGGACCTTTTCCACCAGTGCGCGTCGTGCGTTCGCGTATTTTGTCCACTCACGCAAGCGCTGCTGAAGCGCAGAGATTTCTTGCTTAGTCTGGTTGGCTACCTTCACCGTCTGCAGGTCAGAGAGCAATTTTTTGCATGTACCGGCTAGGCTAGACATCAGCTTTCCCACTCCAAACTCTTAGTCAACTCTTCTCGTTGCTCGATGGCCTGACTCAACTCAACTGATCGAGTCTGACTGTCGATCAACTTCCCGAGGCGATCGAAAAAGCCATTGAGCTCGTCAACATCGCAAGCTAACTGGCTCAACCTTGGTAGCGGTACAGCACATAATGCAGCGAGCCGCACAGGAACCAGTTCGTCATCGGAAGGTATGCTCATTTTGCGCATCCGTTGGATGACGGACTCGATGCCATCTTGTGACAGTCGGTCAATGACCGCTCGAATCTCCGATTCGGAAACGCCAGACGGCCAGACCGATAATTGCAGGACCTCTTGCACCAGCAAACGCATCTCATCGCGCGAGGCGACACGTGCGTGATCGGACTCAAAAGCGGCGCTTACTATGGGCAAGAGAGATTGCACCGCGCCCTGCAAGTTATTGACCAAGGCAGGTAGTTTCTCGGTAGAAACGCGTTCAAGTACATCTAGCGCCTCTACACTCAAACCACCACTGCTGCTCAACCCAGGAACCCACCGCTGGGGCAATTCGGTTTTCCAGGCCCGTTTGAGGCGGTCAATGTCGATTCCCATCAACTTGTTTCCGGCACCCTGGAAGCACCCGATCAGTTGCCTCATCCGATCCTGAATTTCTGTGCGACAAATGATTGCTTTGCTTCGGATCTCCAAAGATCGAACAATCGATGGGGTAACAGTTGAGGCCAGCCACATAGACTCGTCAGGACTGGGAGCGAACAACTCTTTGAAGCTTGGATTATCTGGCTGGCCACGAGTGCTCAGACCCAACAGCAGGCTTTGAATATGTAGGGTATGCCCCATCATGCCCGCATCACGTTCAGCTTCAACGGCGAGAGCTTTTAGGACTTGACACTCCAGACTATCCAGCAAGGCGTCAGCCGCTGCATAGTCGGTTTCTGCGTTCGCGTAGCACCAAGACTTCGCGTTTTTTTCCCAGCGGGCCAGAGCTTTAAGCCCTGCCAGAACACCTGGAGGAATGGGCTCATCCGGGAGGGCAACCTGAATTACAAGGCCTTTGTTCGGGTTGTTCGCCGTAGTCATTGGAGGCAACCAGAACCAACGATAGTCAATCTTTTGACCTTTTAAGCACAAATTTCCCAGATCCAATCGACTTTCCAGCGCGGTCTGTATTAGGCCACGGGTGTCCCTAGCATGCGTATTTGGTAACCGATTGGTAGGCGTCCACGCCTCCAGCGCTTCTGCATAAGCTGAGATATCCGGCGCGACTGGAGTTGGGTCAACAGCAGAAGTCAGCGACGCCAAGTCAACTGGAGCGGTGGAAGGCTCGGCGTTTATGGGCGGTTTGATCTGAATTGGCGGCGCCGCCGACGGTCGTACTGGAGAGTTGGCAGCATCAAATGGCCAGGGCAGAGAGAAAGCCTCGAACACTGGCTTGGGCACTGCGGTCCCTGATGCCAGACTGATCGGGCTACCGGCCCAAAAATGCAGAGCCACTTCCAGTTTCTGGGACAGCACCGGTGAGTAGCCCTTGCGCTGCAAGTCCGTACGTACCTCGGCGACCAATCGTGGAGACTTAAATCCGGGCGGAGGGAAGGCTCCGTCGAGGAACGCGGGACGCTCAGCGAGTGTTTTGCGCAAGACCTGATTGATGAAGGCTCGTGGGTTATAAGTCCAAACACTGCCTAGCTTTAGCGCTGTTTCAGCAAGGCCACGGATAGCAAACTCGTTGAAAGGAAACAAGGGATAGCCTTGCTGACTACGCCCAAATGCATCCAGTCGCTCTGCAGCATCAGTATCTAAAGGTTCTTCGAATCTCGGCACCCATGCGTATAGGTCAGCGCCATGCCGAGCCCCCCTGGCGAACTCCTGCTGCAGGTACTCAACTCCCCAACGCGCTGCATTGAGATAACGTCCCGTCAACTCCACTAACTTGCTGACAATCGCGCTTTCAGAGAGGCCTTCGCTCGGAACCACCCACTGCTCCGAGGCACGAGTCAACACAGTCTGGCGGCCAGCAAGAAAACCGTCGGTAACGGCTACCGCGGTGCGAATAGGCGCTCGGACCCTCCTCCCGTGTTCGTTACTCTCGATAACCATAATGTCCAACAGTGGCTGTTGGATTCCCGACAGGACAGACAAGTCCTCGATAAGGAGCACAAGCTCTTTGTTTTCCTTGAGGAGTTGTCGTCGAATATCGTCAATCACTTCCGGGATTGACTTCTGTTGCAGAGCTTCCGTGATCCGGAATACGGTGCGCAGTGCGCTATCGAGTACCTCCTGCAAAATATTGGCGGCGGTACTGCGATATCGGCCATTGGCGTTACCCAGAAACGCCAGCGCCGTCTGCACTCGATGTGGCAGTTCATGACCTACTGCCTCCTGGGGTGGCTCAAGATCCTCCGCGCAAAACTGTCGATCCGATGGATTGGTCGTACCCCCCAAACTTGCTCCGACAATTCGAAGTAGCACCTTGCCTAGCCACAACTCACGCGCCTCAGGAGCTAGAATCAAATTCCGAGCATGCTCAGCCACAGCCACATGTGGCCGAAGCGCAACGTTTTCCGCTGATGAGCCCTTTGCCAGTTCAACAGTACGTTCACGATACTCCTTCAGGCCCTCCCCCAAAGCTGCTGCGAGCAGTTCAGCAGCAACAGAAGGTGTCAACGCCTCAGAAGCTCGCGCCAACTCGCGCTTTAGTACCTCGTATTCAGGGCTGACAAGCGGTTTTAGGATCAACTCCACGACCCCCCGTAGGCTCACGCCCTTAGGGATCGAGACAACCACCAGATCGTCACGACGTGGGTGACGTTCCAACTGTGCGCCCAGCCAACGCACCATATGGGACTTACCGACACCCGAGGCGCCCGTTATGGCGACCACGACCGCACTACCATCGGTTACGGGGCGCATCAACTCGTTCAATAGAGCAACTTCGTCAGCAGATTCCTCTAGCCCAGACTGGGCAGCCCGACGCAGTAACAAAGTTGGCGCGTGGACTGCCAGGAGCAATGCATCATCGACAGTTTCAGCCTCAGTAGGCAGGCACTCGGTCGCATGTGCTCTTGTCGGCCAGTAACGCTCCAGAGCGCTCATTCCTTGTCACCTCGTACCGGGCGAGTAATCCACTGGAAGGTTAGATCGCTGCGTGCCCCACCAGCACCAGTTAACGTAATCGAACTCCCGAGGTCAGCCTTTGACTGCAATAGCAACTCACCACCCTCCCAAAGATTGAGCAACGCCCGACTCAGTGCCGTGGAAACCTGACCGGGCTGACGCAATGGCAGTGCCAGGGGATCTACATACTCCAGAACCTCCCGCTGCCAGCGACCGCCATCCAATACAGGCAGCACAGTGCTCAGACGCTCCACAAACTGCGGAGCAGGCATGCTGTCACCGGGTGCGAGAACCTCAGTCAAAGCGTCACGTACCGCCACAGTCGGATCAATGGCGGCAAAGGGGTGGCGGCTGAACCCAAGAAATGGCGCCCAAAACTGAAGACCCGAGCGCCGTGTCGAATTGCGCATCAACAACCGTTCCGGGTCGAGGATCTGTTGCGACTCTTGCTTCTCGAACTGATCGAAGGATGCACGATAGATATCCTGGGCAAGCATCCATGCCAACGACCGTGTTAAATCAGCGGCCCGTGCGCCTTGACTAGCCCATAGATCCTGATTGTTCTCTTCCGCTAACGCTTGGCGGCAGGCCATCCGGCGTGTGAACGGCAGGACTTCCAACATGGAGGAATGTCGCGAAGGCAGCCTGTCTTTGACGGAAATAAGTCCCTCCTCTCGTACAAATAATCCAAGCTCCACCCATCGGTTTAGGGTGTTACGCGCCATTTGCCCTTCATCTTCAACGAGCGCAGGCGGAGCTACAGCCTCTAATAGTTCGGTTTCGAGAATCGGATTGGCCGCACGCAACACGGCCCCGTGTAGTGCAACAAGGATATTTGGTAATCCATCATTGGTAATGTTTAAAAGGCTCATGCAATCAACTTCCGCAATACCGTGTCCTCATCTGCATGGGCAATTACGGAAACCCAAGATCGTTCTGGCCGGTACGGGTCCGGCAACTGGCTGTCGATAAAGACGACAGTCATCGCACTAGGGGAAGTACGCAATGCAGTAGCCACCTGAGTCGTGATCTTCGAGTCTGCCCACAGAATAAATCGGACTTCGTCGACTGCCCCATGCAGGGCGATGGAGTCAATAGGATCGAAGCGATCAACAAAGGTATCGCTGCGCGTTATTGTCATTTGGTCGATCAGCCCTTCGACCAGGACATTGCTGGTCGACTGCGGCACTAGCAAGGAGTGGGGGCGTACTTTCTGCAGCATCAACGCAAAGCACGAGCGGCTATCAGCGCAAGTACGTATCAAATCGGGAACCGCAACGAATACCAAGTTTGGCTGATCCTGCGGTAAATTTTTAAGTGCCGGCCACTGCTCGGTGCGGTGTGAAAACTGGGCAATTCTCGCTACGAACGGGCACAACTGGCGCACAGGCATGCGATTGTCAGCCCAATGCTGATTACAGCCTCCGCAGTAAGCCGTTACCGGCCCCCACTGGTTGGGTAATGCCAAACCGTACAATTGGACCAGTGCATTCGATATCTCGACTTGAGACGTGGCAGTCCGCACCATTAGGCTGAATGCCTTATTCGCAGCCAGAAGCAGTCCGTCTCGAGCTGAGTTCATTTGTTCCTCGAAGACCTGGCGATTACGGTGATTCGGATGGCGAATACGCACTGCTGCATAAGTCACTTGGGAGTCGCTGTACTCTATATCCTCGCTAATACTGTCACTGCCTGGCGGCAAGGCACTTAAAGCGATAATTTCAATGAGCCCAGCGGATGCCATCAGGTTGAGCGTTCGCAGATTCCATATGCGGTTACTTTTCCCCTGTGCCGTCAATCCGGCCCGTAGCCGATTGAGGTCGACCCAAACCTCGCCGTCTGGCGTAACCGGGCGAGTTGGATCATCGAGCATAGCCTCCCATCGGTCATAGCCTAACTCATTACCAATTAGTGTTGGACCAGACATACCTTTTGCCTGCTCAACATCCTGCTGCGTGTAAAGCAACAAACTTGCGGAGGCTTTGCCATCACGTCCGCTTCGCCCGACTTCCTGATAAAAACGGTCGAGTGACTCCGGCAATGTGGCGTGAATTACTGTCCGAACGTCGTTCTTGTCCACGCCAAGGCCAAATGCCGAAGTTGCTACCATGCCATCGAGTTTATTGGTATCCCAATCCGACATTAGAAGTTGACGCTGCTGCGGAGGCGTTTCTCCGGTAAAGGCGGCTATCCGGCCCAGCCCATTCTCAGTCAGTAAACGAGTCCATTCCTCAGCCTCGTCAGGTCTAGTTACATACAGGATGAAGGGGCGTGGCGACTTCATCACTACCTCGAGAACACGATTCACCTGTTCCACCGGAGAGACCATCGCCTTCATCGCGTAGCGCGGCTCGGGCCGTAGGTAGATCCCGGAAACAACACAACTGCCATTTACTCCGGCAAACAACGCTTGCAAGCTCGTGACAGTGTGCGGAGTAAGGGTGGCTGAGGCTAGTGCAATACGTATGGCCTGCGGCGACTCAGGATTGCGCGCATGACGAAGACTGGCGATGAAGGCCGGCAGCAGCTGGAACGCGGGACGAAATCCGCTACCCCAAGTGACCACCAGGTGTGCTTCATCGATCACAACGTGCGAGATACGCCCCTCATACGCACAGTCGATCAAGATGCTGCGCAATGAGCCGGTGGCGGCCTCTGGAGAGGTGAAAAGGACTCGCTGCTCGCCACTGCGTACAGCATGAAAGATGGAAGTCCTTTGTTCCACCGACAAGCCACTATGGAAGGACAGGGGATGCTCTGTCCAATTGGGGTCACGAGTCTTAAGGAGTTCTGCCATTCGACGACCTTGATCGATGGCTAACGCCACTGTGGGTACGATCACCAAGGTCAAATTGCCTTGACTGCCCAATAGCGGGGGAATCTGGGCCAGCAACGACTTGCCACTACCAGTCGGTAGATTGGCAATCAGCGTCGTGCCTGCAGGTAGGTGCATCAGTGCCCGAATCGCCTCACGTTGACCTGGACCGGTGTACGCAGGCTTCCCCAACAGAGACCGAAGCGGTGGGTCCGCTGGCACCCAGGTGTGAAGGCGCGCCATGATGCCATCGAACGCGTCATCAAATAAATCTTGCTGCTCACCTAGCCACTCTAATCGGGGATAGGCGGGGCGTATCTGCGCAGACGTGCCAATCACCGCCACTTCAAAGCCTTGCTCGTGCCAGACTTCGCTGGCGGGCCAAGGTGCAGCAAGGGGCACTTGCAACCAAACTCGAGTCCCGCCCTTGGATTGGGCTAGCAGCCAATGCCGCAACAGTGCGATCAGATCAATAAACGTGGCCGTTCCACTCTGATCCAACAACTCTCGCAGGCATTGCTGAACTCGGTCCAAAAGGCTGTCAGTGGCGGTCGTGGCTTCTAGATAGGCATGACTGTCTGGCCAATGGGTCAGGGCTTCACGCAGGTCAAACTCAGAGAACATAGTGAAGGTCATTCGTTAAAGGGCGAAATAGAAGACAAGAAAACTGCACCGACCACATCCAAGTCGAGACGAGGACTAGCTATGGCTGCCTCTAGCGCCGCATACATTTCTTCAGCTTGGAGCAGTTCGTCTAGCTCTTGTTGGCGGGCCAGTCCTTGTAGGCGACTAGCCCTCGCCTCCCCTTGTGATCGGCGCAACCGACGCTCCTGAGCGCAGACCTTCAGCGCGCTCTGTATATGCTCGATATACACGGGTGCGCTCCGTACCGCGGCTGTAGCGATGTCCCGCTGGCTCCCACACAATCCACCCCAGTTGCGTAACCAGGTCGACTTGATGTCCGTTGGTAGTCTGCGCCAGCGTTTAGCGTTCAGATTGAAATCACATCTAGCGCCCTTCAACGTCGGAGCATACTTACTGGTCAAGAACTCGCTGGGTTCAGCTTCAACTCTTCCATTGCCGTGCACCCAAATGCGGATGGCCAGGGGAGGTAGCAAGGTGCCTGCCTTGCGAGCGAGTGCTTGCTGTTTCAGGGGCGAAGTATCTTCACCCTCCTCGTTGAGGGCGGGGCGCACCATAAAGTCAAAACGGAAGTACAGATCGGCGCCACTAGGATCGTTGACTTCGTACTGCCGATTGGCCCGCCAAACTGCAAAAGCACGCCCCCGGTCATCAGTTGCACAAAATTGCTCAAGCGAGGCCACAAGAGGATCTCCGATGCGAAGTAGCCGTAGCCCTTGCGCCAACCCCCGACGACTCGTGACGGTGTTTCGCTTGAACGCATATTGGTGACTCAGCGGAAAGCGGGCGCTTCCGCCGATGGCTCTCTGGTCGACTGTCGCTAAAAAATGCTTGAGGAAACCTGCTAGGGGTAACAGCGTTGCTTTCCCACCGCCGTGATAGGCATACCCCACTCGAAACGGGGTATCCGTAGTTTGTTCACCTAATTCGTTCTCGCTACGCCAGCTAAATTGCAGCGAGTCAACCGCCAGCACTTTGAAAGCAGCACGCCATTTAACCCAATCACTATCTGCATCCTCCAGTGCGTCCATGCCGGGAATTTCTCGGTTAGCTAGAGCATCCAGACTATCTTGGTGATTCAATTGCCGTACTTCGCGTTGAACCCAGCCGTCTGATCCACCGAGTTGATCCGCGTGTACTTGGAGAGCGGCGGTGCCCTGCTCAGACCATTCGTATGCCAGCGGCTCGGAGGTCGACTCGATCAGATACTGAAGGCTTGCCACAGATTGGCGAAATACACCCCAGCCACTGTCTAGAACTTGAGCCCAAGCAGCTTCGTCAGGATTTTCCTCATCAAGCAATACATAGGACACGATTGGATCGCCGGTTCCGTAACGGTCCAATCTCCCCAAACGCTGTTCAATGCGATTCGGAGAGGACGGCAGATCATAATGGACGGCTACTTTGCGCCCGCCATGCAGATTAACGCCTTCTTCCGCGCGCGCATCACACACTAGTACACGCACCTGGTTAGGCGAGTTGAGGAACTGCTCCCACTCCGGAGCAGCCACCTCCGTATCTTCGTCTACCTCTACCGGTTCGTGACGAACAACGCCATGACCTATCTCGCGAGCCAAAACCTCAGTAACCAAATCGGCATCCTGTGGCCGATCGCAAAAGACGACTATCTGGGTCGCAGGTACTTCCAGGATCGTGCGGATCTCACCGCACAATGCTTTCACCCGTGCGGGGTCAGAAAGTAGGCGCTCAGCGGCATGATCAACAGCTCTCGCTTGAGCGAGTAAGTCAGGTTCATCCAGCCCAGCAAGGGTCAAGGCCCGCAGTAGCGATTGTCCTGAATGGGAGTGAACAGCCGCCTGAAGCAGCGATTGGTGGACGTGGGGAAAAGATCCATAGGCTGCCAACGCCAATCGCAAGTCTTCCAACCGATCTCGCCACGTAGCAGTAGCCTCACCGCTAAAGACGATTCTCCGCATACCTGCTCGCCGAGGCGTTGCCCATGGCACTGCTGTACGGCGGTTGCGCAGGAGCCTACGGTGCAATCGGTAGCTTTCCACCAAGTGGGTCTTGAGGTCTTCCAAAGCGACTAAGAACTGAGAATTTTCCTCGTCAGGAAAGGTATCTAATACCTTTTGTAGGGCATCAACCTTCTCCACTAGCAGAGGATCGTCAGGATAGCTCTCTAGCAATCGATCAAGGTCCGGGCCAAGACCCCAGACGTTTTCAGGTAGGAGAGTCGAAACCACTTCTGCGATGACTTGGCGGGATGCAATGCGACGCTTGAACCCGTCGAGGTCATCAAGGGGGAAAACCACCGGGTCCAACAGGTGCAGAACCCGAAGGAACTCCTCCGCATTGCCTAAGACCGGAGTCGCCGACAGCAACAGCAACCTCGGCAAAGACGGGGCATGTGATCGCAGTTGTTCATACAGCTCGCGCTGTTCAGCGGTAGATTGCCTGGACAGATGGTGAGCCTCATCGACCACCAACATGCCAGCGTTAGCAATCACTTGAGACAATCGATTCAAGTCGTCATGCGCAATGACATGCAACATGTCATCCAGTTCGGCACCTAGACCGAATCGGACTGTCAACTCACGACGCCACTGGTACACCAAGGCGGGCGGGACGATCAGTACCGCCCTTGCAGCAGGATCGTCGATAAAGTACTGCCGCAAGATGATCGCTGCCTCGATCGTCTTACCCAACCCCACCTCATCTGCTAACAAATACCGCTGAATAGGATCCGAGAGGACTTGGCGCACTACATCGAATTGGTAGTCGACGAGATCGATCGAAGAACAAAGCGCGGCAGAAACACCTGCAACCGCATGATGCTGACCAGCCACAGCACGGACGAAATCTGCCCTCGCATCAGCTAGGAAAGGTGTCTCAGTGGCTTGAACAGCCAACAAAGGTAGTGGATCGTTAAGTGGCCGACTCCACCGAACCTGCAACTGTTCAGCTGCGAAATTCTCCATTTCCCCATTAGGAAACTGCACAAAAATGATCGCGCCATCATCCTCAAGCACACGACCAACCTGCCAATACAGGTCGGTGTTCTGACGATAGACACGAGTTTGTGCAGGTAAATTCGCCTGTACCAATTGAGAAAATGGCACTTCTACCAGGTCAGGCAACAGAGCGCCCGGTGCATCAAAGTACTGGACTCTGGCGACACCTTGAGTTACCCCACACAGTTTCCCAACACCCCAGTTCCTGTATCGGGGGGACGATATCCGAACAAAAGCGCCCATACGCAGGGGAGATTTTCTCTCCATCATCAAGCCGCCCCTTTAGCTAGCGCTAGCCAAGGATACTTAGCTTGAAAAATTACGGAGCGCGGAGCAGCCCCCCAAATCGCTCGCAAACGCGACAAATTAACCGTCCTCATGGAGCTATATGACTTCCTTGATGCGACGTAACCACAATATCCACTCACAATGTGTAGGTAAAGCCTTGGAGCAGGCGAATTGCCATCCCATACTTGCAAGCATCCTCGCCACAGTAGGTTGCCATCCCGAAACCCTCGGGCTAGAGTGCGCCCGTCGTGGTCAATCCCACGGCCGGGCGTGAGAACCCAGATGTTGTCCAAGGCGCGGTAGCGCCATAGTGCAAAGCCAATGGTTATCCATTGTGCTAATGCATATCTATGGCGGGCCGTGTGAGGCAGGCTGTTGCCTGGCCGGTTCCCTTGGACGCCGGTTTCTCACCCTTGCACGGTCCGCCTCCTATGCTCGTGAGAAGGCTGGTAGGCGGCTCCTTAACCCGTCCAAGGAGCATAAGGAAAATGCGCTACCCCTTTTTTACCCAAGAGCTCCGCCTTGGGCTTCAGGTCCTGCTGTCCACCTCTTATCTGGAGGTGCACCATGGCTGAGTTCGAATCCTGCGTTGTACCTTTTCCATTGCAGCGAAGCCCGCTGCATGAATCCGAACGCTCTCCCCTACCCTCTGAAGCAGCAGCTGAATTGCGTGGCGTCATGCTCGGTAATCTGCTCGATCAACTGGCTGAACCTGACGGATTGCAGCCGACGGATCTGCGCGTGCGTGTCGCCGCTTACTCAGCGCTGGCTCTGCTCGATGAGATGGTCGTGCTCTATCGCCGCGCCCTCTCCGAAGTGCGAGGAGGTGTCAGATGAGCAAGGGCGTGATGACGTGCCTTCCGCCTAACGACGGCCATCCAGGCATAGAGATAGCCTGGGCAGCCGACTGCAGGGAGGCGTTCAATCAGGGCGTGAAGCTGGCCCAGACCTGGCTCGACAACGCCCGCAGTGGATGGCTCTGGGCAGTGATGATCGCCGAGCGCGATCTGCTGCCCTGCGCTATTGAGAGACGAGCTTTTGAAGTGGGTTTCCTGAGCCGTATCCACCAGCGCATGTGCTCACATCATCGCTGCGGTGAGCAGGCCGAGATCTATACCGCGGGTGATTACTTCGCCAACAGAAAGACCCTGACGCTCGCCGAAGCGAGTTCTCAGGGCTGACCTGAGCCATGGCAAATGCCAAAAAATGGCCTGTTAAAAACAGACCAGGAAGGATGGTTCTGAGCTAACGGAGTGCATGGGGTCAGCGTCCTGCCTGTTCGCACTTCGTTAGCCCAGCGACCGGAGAGTATTTCGGTTGCAGCCATCTGCCAACCCAGCAGGATGGGCCATTGGTCACATAGCGAGATTTTTCTCCTACCTCTCACACTGGCGTTGTATGCCATGGCTGCATTTCTGCTGCTCGCCAACAACGCCTCAGGGCGTTTTAGTCCGTACCGATAGAGCCTGCGCGCTGCGCTTGCTGACGGCGCCTGTGAGATCGGTGGAATGGCGGTCTTGCTGTTTCCTCTCACCCTATCACGGCGTTCTCGCCGTCAAGGGCTGCACGCGCTTCGCGCGCTTGCGGCGGGGCCGGCTATCGCCCCCTGACTGCTGCGCTGCGCCGTGCTGAGCCGGTTCCGGGCAATTCCGCCCGAGCAACTGGAGCATGATCATGTCGCAGCTTTCTCTCGCCTTTGACGCTTCCCTGATGATTCGCGACGAGCAAGGTCGTTATTTGCCTGCTACTGCGGAGCAGATCCTGAACGCTGCTCGCAGGGTGATCGATCAGAAGGTTCAGCGAGGTGCAGCCTTCACGTCTTCGGAGCTGGTCAAGGACTACCTGATCGCGAAGCTGGGTGGCTTTGAGCACGAGGTTTTCGCAGCGCTGTTTCTGGATGCCAAGCATCGCCTGATCCAGTACGTCGAGATGTTCCGCGGCACCATCGACAGTGCGTCTGTGTACCCGCGCGAGATAGTCAAGGAAGCGCTGCGCCTGAATGCAGCTGCTGTGATATTCGCGCACAACCATCCAAGCGGAATTCCAGAGCCAAGCCAAGCTGACAAGGTGCTCACACAACGTTTGAAAGAAGCCTTGGCGCTAGTAGATGTCCGCTCGCTGGATCACATCATCGTGGCAGGCCAACGCACCGTATCTTTCGCTGAGCTTGGGTTGCTATGAACCAAGGGGGCTGAGCCCCCTTTTTGCTGCGCCCTTTCAGGCATGCGCAGCGTGTTCAGCCGATTCCTCTTCCTTCGCTGCCAGCCCCACCGTCCAATGCCCACCGTTCTCTTGGATCAGGTGCAGCAGGTCGTAGGTTCTGATCATGTCGAGCAGACCAGAATGGCCATAAGCAGCACTCTCAAAGGCCGACTTTTTCAACAGAATCGACCTGAAGCTGCCAGTCGCGACGGGCAACAACCGGCCAGAAGCGGCCACTAATTTCTTGGCAATCAACAGCAGAAAAAGCATTA
>VFQP010001611.1_pt1 | contig 29277 bp, 22 predicted proteins | sample 3512351 | NCBI WGS metagenome assembly VFQP01 (sample SAMN10412372, study PRJNA504923) | tailings metagenome | isolation source: Relicate 1 Philex TSF1 revegetated site | place: Philippines: Tuba, Benguet | collected 2017-08-29
ATGAAATCAATGCCTTACATGATGAGTCAAGTGAGCAGGTAAGATTCAGAAAGATTGATTCCCTCAATCCTCAGGAATTATACTATCTCGCAGTACTCGGAGAGGAAGAAATTTATACATCCAGCTTCGTAGTAGGCGTCTATCCACGCATTTTTGCCCGTATGAAGAAGCCGGATAGTGATTCGCTACTATCTTCCCTTCACTATGATTATTATCGGAAATTCATTAAAATGTCGGCGGCTTATAATACCCTTGATGATTTTTTGAAAAGAACCAGCAAAGCGTCTGCCGAAAAGCTGATGCGCAGTTTTGTCAATGGGCTTGACCGTTCCAATTCGCTGGAAGATGCCGTTGATGTAGCAGATTCCTATGCCAGTATTTATAATAAAGAAATACGGTCACTGGTATTAGGACAGGTGCAGGAAAACCTAAAGAATAGCCGCGCTCAACACAATAAAAGGGGCACAGTAATCTACAATTTACTCAATACCATCTTTGTTTCTGCCGACTCATCGGGCAATACCAATCTCTCCGCCTCATTAGGGATTAATACGGTATATACCATGCCGCTCAATGAATTAAAGAATGCCGAAGGCAGGGTAATCATACAACAGTATTCCTATGGCGATAAGGATGCTGCGAATTATTTTGGCGCCTTTCTTTCCCGCTTCAACAATAGTAACTGGCGTACCATTAAGAAGCCATTCTGGGTAGAGATCGTTTCACAAAAAGGCACACCGATCACCATTTATGCCAACCTGCCACTCGATGAAACCAAGGACCTGGATGCCATGGCACAGGATAGTCTCAATGCCTATCTGGAAACCAATGGACTGATGCCCAGCATGGTTATACACCGCGGACATAGTTACTACGTACAACAGACCATTGAACAACTGGCCCCCTCTGCCAAAGTGGTATTACTGGGCAGTTGCGGAGGCTATCAAAAGCTGAATGAGATACTGGACATTTGTCCTTCAGCACATATTATTTCCTCCAAACAGGTAGCAGCCGGCGTACTCAACCAGGCGCTGATTGATGTGATCACAGATCAGATCCGTCAGAATAAAGACCTGGTTTGGGCAGATATCTGGAAAAACCTGCAATCGAGGGTAACGGGTAATTACAAAGAAAAATTCGAGGACTACATTCCCCCACATCGCAACCTGGGTGCTATTTTCATCATGGCTTATAATAAAGCCATGATGAGTAATGCAGAATAATGTGCCTGACTAGTAGAGAAAAGGATTATGCTTTTTTTCGTGACCGATCGTGGTTGGCTCACCATGGCCAGCATATACTTTTACCTCATCGGGCAGCACAAATAACCGGCTACGGATACTTTTGAGCAGGGTATTATGGTCGCCGCCCGGAAGATCGGTTCGGCCAATGCTTTCATGGAATAATACATCCCCTCCAATCAAAAAAGCCTGCTCCTTGCAGTAGAAACAAATACTTCCCGGAGAATGTCCCGGCGCCAGGATCACTTCTAAAGCATCATTCCCCAGCTTTATCGTATCTCCATCCTGAAGATGATGCAAAGGACCGGTATAGTTGTCGAAAGGTAGCCCCCAACGCTGGGCCGAATGAGGAGCATATTGTAAAACCGACTCTTCCAGGGGATGAATAAATAATTCCAAACCGAACTCCCCGGCCACCCATTTGTTACCAAATACATGGTCGAGGTGACAATGGGTATTAAGCAACTGAACGGGTTCCAATTGCGTATCTTTTATGAAGTTTTTTAACGTTTCCTGTTCAGCGGAAAAGTAACAACCGGGATCAATTATTATAGCTTTGTTTTGCTCATTATACACGATATAGGTGTTTTCCTGAATAGGACTGAATGTAAAGGACTTGATCCTGAGCATAAGGTTTATGAAGGTTTTATGGTGTAAATGACTAATTTTAAAATACTAAAGTTCGGATATGCAACTGAATCGAATCAATAAGGGGTGGTTTTTTCTGTTTTTGATGACCCCAATCCTTTCCCTGGCACAAGTAAACTCTGTAGAATTTGGGAAAAACAGGGTACAACACAAGAAATTTGTATGGAAATACTACCAAACCCCCAATTTCAATACCTATGCCGCCCAGGGAGGTCTTGACCTGGCTAAATATGCCGCTCAGGTTGCAGAAGAAGAGCTACGCGATATTGAGAACTTTGTAGAATATTCCCTTCAACGCAGGGCCAATATCATTGTATATAACAACTATAATGATTATAAAAGCAGCAATATTGGACTAGGCATTGACTGGCAAAATTCAGGTGGCATCACCAAACTGGTGAATAACAAAATCATTACCTACTTTGATGGTAACCATGCCAATCTCAAACGCCAGATCCGTGAAGGGATTGCTAAAGTACTTACCGACAACCTGTTGTTTGGTGATGATATTGGTGAGTTTGCCAGTAATCAGGCTCTGCTTGACCTGCCCAAGTGGCTGGTTGATGGCTATATTTCCTATGCAGGTGAAGAATGGAGTACTACAAAAGATGATGAGCTGAAAAGTGCCATGCTAAGTGGCTCTTATCGCACTTTCTATCAATTTGCCTTTGAGAAGCCCCTACTGGCTGGTCATTCATTCTGGCATTTTATTGCCGAACGCTATCGTAAGGAAAATGTAACCTACCTTCTTTATCTGGCCCGCATCTATAAAAATCTCAATAATGCCTGCGAGCGTGTTTGTAAAAAGAAGTTCAAAGAGGTATTACAGGAATTCATGGATTTCCAGCAAGAGCGCTATGCACAGGATATCCGACAAAGAAGAAATGCACCCCGCGGTCAGCTGAATGTGTCAGAAGAAGTAACCAAGAAGGATTATTTCCGATTCCAGGCTAATCCCAACGTACGTAGTACCACCTATGCTGTGGTTGAATTCAATAAAGGCATTTACAGCGTGAAGCTGATGGAGAACTTCTATGATGCCAAAGTATTGTTGAAAAGTGGTGTTCGTACTAACCAGGGCGATATCAACCCCAATTACCCCATCCTGGCATGGGACGGCAAGGGTGCCAGATTACTGGTAGTGTACTGGGAAGATGGCAAAATCAAGATGTTCGTATACGATATGATAGCCCGCATCAAACGCTACAAGCAGGAGATTGAAGGGCTTGATCAGATTATGGATGCCAGCTTTATGCTGGATGCGAATTCCCTGGTGATGAGTGCCGTGAAAAACGGACACACCGATATCTTCACTTATAAGATCGAACAGAATAAACTGGAGCAGATCACGAATGATGTGTACGATGACCTGAATCCTACATTTGTATCATTCCCCAATCGTTCGGGCATCATTTTCGCCTCTAACAGGCCCGATCCATTGAGTACAGGTGGAGATACGGTACTGCCCAGCAAATACCGGTACAATGTTTTCATGGTAGATATTCTCAATACCAGCAAACAAAAGCAGATTACACAGCTCACCAATCTCAAGTATGGTAATGCGAGCTATCCTATGCAATACAATACCAATCACTTCACTTTTGTGGCAGATGAAAATGGTATTGCGAACAGATGGGCAGGTTTCTTTGCTACCAAGCGCGATGGACTGGATACGCTCTACTATATTGGCGATGAATTGTTGAGAAACCCTAATCCTAAGGAGTTCGATTCTACCCTAAAAGCCTGGCAGCGTGATGAGCCGGATAGCATCAGTTATTTCCAGGTATATAAAGATTCTACCTACACTTTCCCCATCACCAACTATCAAAGCTCCCTACAGGAAACAAGGATAGCTGGCGATAATGGACTGGTAAGTGAAGTACGCAGAGAAGGCGATTACAAGTTCCTCTATAAATTGAAAGTAGATGAACAAGCCCTTAACCGCAGGAATGTGAATAGCCGCCCAACCGAGTACATGAAGCGAATAATAGCAGAGCAGAAAGCAGCTGAAGGCAAGGCCATCATTTATAAGAATGGCGTGGCCACTTCCGATACTGCTAAACGACAGCCTGTCAAGGATTTCTTCCAGAATGAATTTGCAGATGAGAAGAATATAACTACCGGTAACAATAGCGGACAAATTACTGCCACCGATCCAACGCTTCCGAATCTCAAGACATCAACCCTGGGTAAGGCGAGATTGTTTGATTATGGACTGAAATTCAGCAGTGATTATATATTGAGTGGTTTCACCAATAATATTCTTATCAACCGCTTCCAGCCCTATGGAGGGGGATCAGGCCCTATTCAATTGAATAATGGCAATGATTTCAACTTTACCTTCCGTGTGGGTGTAAGTGATTTGTTTGAAGATCAGAAATTCGTTGGCGGTTTCCGCTTTGGTACCAACCTGAGTGATAAGGATCTCTTTTTCTCTTATCAAAACCTTCGCAAGCGATTTGATTGGGGACTCACCTACTATAGAAGTAACGTAAGTAACTTCTATAACATAGCTTATAATAATATGCTCATCACCAATTTGTACCAGGGTAATGTAACTTATCCTTTTAATGAAGTGAAGAGTTTACGGGCTACAGTGGGCTTAAGGGCCGATAGGGGTATTCTTCGTCCTTTTGATAATATTAGCGGTTCTCCCGACCCAAATGCACTAGCATTCAATGACACGGTTAGCCGTTTTATCGTATCACGCATTGAGTATGTACACGATAATACCATTAATCCTACCCAGAACATCTGGAATGGCCTTCGATATAAAGTGTATCTCGATGTGAATATGCCTACATTAAAAACATCTTTTAATAATGGCAAGGCTACGTTCAATTTAGGTTTCGATGCCCGTTACTATCATAAAATCTACCGCAACTTTATATGGGCAGGTAGAGCAGCTGCCGATTTCTCATGGGGTGGTCAAAAAATGATTTACTACCTGGGTGGTGTGGATGGCTGGATCGGACCTAAGTTCAATAGCCAGAACACCCCGGCAGCCGACCAATCCTATGCCTTCCAATCATTGGCGGTTAATATGCGCGGCTACAGACAAAACATTGCGAATGGTAATAATGCCTTTGTATTGAATAGTGAATTCAGGCTGCCTATCTTCTCTACCCTGCTCAATAAACCTATCAATAATGCCTTCCTGCGCAACTTCCAGCTGGTACAGTTCATTGACCTGGGTACGGCCTGGAATGGCAAGTATAATGGCATTAAACGTCCGGGAGAGGTAATTAGTGAGCCAGGTAACCCTGTTGTTGTTCGTATTGATGCCGGTGGTCTCGGACCATTTGCAGGAGGTTATGGATTTGGTGCCCGCAGTACTTTATTGGGTTATTTCCTGAAGTTCGATGCAGGTTGGCCTATGAAGGGAATTTTCAAGGGTAAACCCGTTTACTATTTTGCTATCGGATTCGATTTCTAATCCATCAAATTAATCATATCAATTTCTTCAAAGACCTCCGCATTGGAGGTCTTTTATTGTATACCAACGATTGCCTATCTATTTATGATGATAATAGTATATCAATACAAACAGCAGCTACATCGGAAAGAAGAGAAAGGAATAGTCAATCTTATCTTTTAGGGTAAAAACGACAGAGATGTGTAAGACCACATTGCTCGCATTTGGGGTTACGCGCCAAACAGGTATAACGACCATGCAGGATTAGCCAGTGATGGGCTTTGTGCACCAGTTCCTCAGGAATAAAACGAATCAATTCTTTTTCAACAGCAAGTGGTGTTGAAGCTTTTTGTGTTACCAATCCGAGTCGTTTACTTACCCTGAACACATGTGTGTCAACAGCCATATTAGGTTGCTGATCGATTACACTGGTAATCACGTTGGCCGTTTTTCGCCCAACACCAGGTAGCTTCACCAGTTGCTCTACCGTCATAGGCACTTCACCATTGAAATCAGCCAATAACATATTCGCCATGCCTATCAGATGCTTGGTTTTGTTATTGGGATATGAAATGCTTCGGATGAGTGGGAAGAGTTCCTCAAAGCTGGCCGCGGCCATTTCCTCCGGACCAGGATACCTGGCAAAAATGGCCGGGGTAGTCATATTGACCCTTTTATCGGTGCATTGTGCGGAAAGAATCACCGCTACCAGTAACTGAAAGGGATTATCGTAGATCAATTCTGTTTCAGCCTCAGGAATATGCTGGCTGAAATAATCAATCACTTCCTCGTATCGCTGTTTTTTGGTCATATACAAATGAACTACAAAATTAGCGATCTAAAGTTGGTGAAGTAACAGGGATTGGAAGAAGTTATTGGGAGATTTTGAATTTTTATTATTCCCGCAAGTTCGGAATACGGCTTCGAAAAACAACTGGTTGTCAGGCGGTTTCATAATGCCTATTCATAATCAATTCGGTCTCTATATTGTCATGCTCATGGCACACCAAGCAAATGGGTTGATTAAATAAAAGGAAATTCGATATGGGAAGCGGCTCAATGCAACGGAGATGATAATTGGTATGTACAAATTGGTTACGCACCTGCATCAACAGTCGGCCCAATGCATTAGTCCCCTTATAAGTATTTCCCTCTGCTACCGCTCCCCATATTTTATCTTTCGGGGTATATTCAACAATAGCTTTATCGCCAGTTTCTTTGAGAAGGGTGCCAAATGTTTCCCAGTTTTGTGACAACTTGATCTCCAAGCACCACTGCATAACGCGAAAACGCACACTATACCAGTCGGGGCGGCTTAATCCGTCGTTGGCGCGGGCAATCCACTTGGCTTTCATCGGACTGGGTTGTTGGTAAATATCCCACTGAACTTCGGGATGCAGCGGAAAACGACAGGCTTGATATAGGTGTTCTACTGTTGGAAAAATAACATCATTTATGTTAACGTGAAATCCTGGAGCCATATTTGACAGGCCACCGAATGCTTGTGTTGTTTTACGGAAAACAATACTATCCGCTGCTTGGTATATTCGCTCTGATCGCTCCATCTATATCTGCAAGTTACATAATTGTTCGGTCAATTCTGCAAACCCCTGTTGATAACTGGAAATAAGGGTAGCCAGCCTCCTTTGTCCCACCAGAAAACAACGGGTGATGTGTTAGAAATATTGCGCCAGGTAAAAAACAGGGTACCGCTGCCAAAGGTTCGATAAGAAGGGATTGTCATACCCAATGGACGCTGGCTTTCGGCCAGGGTGGCGGTACTGGTGAGGATCTGGATTCCTTTCCGCAAGAGAATATGCTCAAAACGGCTGCGGTTATCTGCGGATGAATAAAACTTTTCTGCTGCAGGCTTACCAGTTTCTCTGTAAGCGCCTGTATCCTTCATCGTCCAGCCAAAGTCATCAAGCGAGGCAAGATATTGATCAAATGCTGGATCAGCATCACTTCGGATTGGGTACACAAAGTTCATCCGCTGTTTTAGAAAACCCCTGTGATCTTCGATAGTGTAATCAGGATGCAGCACAATTTTTTTTAACAGTTTGTCTTCCTTTAGGTCCATTTTTAAGCGCCAAAGAAAGGTCGAAGCATTATGATTGCAGAAAACGCAGATGTCATAGGTTTTTTCACCAGCTAAGAGCCTGTTGAGATTAAGAGTTCCTCCTGCATCTTTTTGCAACAGCCATTCCCTAGTTTGTTTATAAACAGTTCCACCAGTGGCGAGAATGTCATCAATATAAATCACATGTTTGCGAGAAACCGTTCCTGTAGCTTTCAGCCCAATACCAAACTTGGCTTGTAAAGAACTATCAAGTAACTGGAGCAACACATCCTGACTCTTCCCTACTTGCTGGAACAGCGGAAACTCGGCATTCCCTATAAATGAAATAGCATCACTATGACCATGTATTAGTGCGAGACGCTCGATGCGCTTTATGAGCAGGAGCCTTGCATTTGCTTCCGAAAGGTAGATTCCATTTGATAGCAAATACAACAGTTCTTCCAGGATAAATACGCGATCCTTTTTATCGAATTGCATGACCCATCCTAGTACCCTTTCGGAAGTCATCTGGAATCCATTATAATTGTGATAGTCGGCCAGTAGAGCCGCTATTTTTATTGCGATCTGGTCCATGCCGCAAAATAATCAATATTTGTGTTAGACATTTGCAGTAGCAGACAACATTCCTCTTCAAGAATTCAAATAAATACTATGTTAAGCTCACTAAATCCGCGATTGTCATAAATAACTTTACTTACACTGCCTGCATAACAGCTTAAATATTACACCTTCCATGAGCACAGGCATAACAAAACAATTTATGACAATGGGAGAATTGTGGCGGCAATTAATTAACATTCATACCACCCCACTATGAGCTAGAAAACATCAATGTTTTCCCCTTACACTATCCCTCGCATACTGCATCACTGTTTTCAGTGAAACGGGGGATGGCGATTGTAGTTTCAGCTTACTCAGCTGACGCATACTACGTTGTAATATCTTGACTTTTTCTGTTAATTCAATATCTCCCGCTTCCAGGGCTTCGTCTACCGCTCGTTGGGTTGCAGGCGAACACTCTTTATACAGGTATAATATCAAATCCTCTTCTCTTAACTTTTTCATAGTCGGTACATAAAATGACACAGAGGATACGGTATCACTTAGAACGGGCAATGTTCATGGAATATTGCAAACGCTTATGCGGGAAAGAGAAAATTAGTGATTCAAAACAAAGATTTACTCTGCAAATTTCAAAAAGGGCTGATAATCAACGGATTAATAATTTCACAGGATTACTGCTGTTCAGCCAGCGAGTCTTCGATAATAAAGATGTCTTCTCCATCTTTTTTCATGAGGTAGCGCTCACGGGCAAATTTTTCCAGGGCGGCGGGATTACTTTGAATATCCTGTAATTCTTTTTTAGCTGTTTCTATTTCTTTCAGGTAATATTCTTTTTTGGCCTCCAGTTTCCGGAGTTCTGCGGTTTTTTCTTTTTGCTGAAAATAATCTCGCTGATCGAAGAAGAGCATCCAAACAATAAAGAAAGCCCCTGCCAGCAGGTATTTATTGGTAATGATGGGGCGTATCTTTTTCACGGTATAAAAGTAGGGAAGAATATGAAATAATCAAGCCACCGTAATCGGCACAGATGAAGATCTGATTACCTGTACGGTGGCTTGTATAATGAATTCGGGAATTACTTACCGAACTTCAGTTTACCTTTAGGATAGTAAGCTGTTTCACCCAGCATTTCCTCAATACGGATCAACTGATTGTACTTGGCCATACGATCTGTACGAGAAGCCGAACCGGTTTTAATTTGTCCGCAGTTTAAGGCTACAGCCAGGTCAGCAATAGTGGTATCTTCTGTTTCACCACTGCGATGGCTCATGATGGTGTTGTAGCCATTATGTTGTGCAAGGGTTACCGCATTGATGGTTTCTGTAATGGTACCGATCTGGTTTACTTTAACGAGCAATCCGTTTGCGATATCCTTATCAATACCTGTTTGTAAACGATCTACATTGGTTACAAACAAATCATCACCTACCAACTGACACTTACTGCCAATAGCTTGTGTAAGGGCTTTCCAGCCATTCCAGTCATCTTCAGCCATACCATCTTCAATGGAAACAATGGGGTATTGTTTTACCCATTTCTCCCAGTATTTCACCAGCTCATCGCTGCTCATTACTTTACCATTGCTCTTGTGGAATACATATTTTTTCTTCTTGGCATCCCACAACTCACTATTGGCAGCATCCATCGCAATTACGATCTGAGAACCAGCCTTGTAGCCCGCAGCAGTGATGGACTCCAATACAGTTTCAATTGCTTCTTCATTGCTCTGGATATTTGGGGCAAAACCACCTTCATCACCTACATTGGTGCTGTATCCTTTTTTCTTCAATACACCTTTGAGGGTATGGAAGATTTCAACACCCCATCGCAGGCCTTCACTAAAGTTGGGGGCGCCTACCGGCATGATCATGAATTCCTGAAAATCGATTTTGTTATCTGCGTGAGCACCACCATTCAGGATATTCATCATGGGAATGGGCAGTGTTTTGGCATTGGTGCCACCAATATAACGGAACAGGGGAAGTGAAGCTTCCTCCGCAGCTGCTTTGGCAACAGCCATACTTACGGCCAGCATAGCATTGGCCCCCAGTTTACCTTTATTGGGCGTACCATCCAATTCAATAAGGGCCTGGTCAATAGCAGCCTGTGCAGATACATCAAAACCAACGATGGCATCGGAAATGATATTATTCACGTTTTTCACTGCTTTCAATACACCCTTGCCTACATATTTTTTCTTATCGTTATCGCGTAATTCTACCGCTTCATGGATACCAGTACTGGCTCCACTGGGAACAGCTGCACGGCCCATGGCGCCATCATCTGTCAATACATCTACCTCTACTGTGGGATTACCGCGGCTATCCAATATCTGGCGGGCATGAACTTCAATAATGTAACTCATTTTGATTGCTTGTTTTTGTTATTGGTTGTTAATTGCAACTGCAATTTACGCAATTACAGATTTTCTTTTGCTTGTGTTAACTGCCGGAACACATCTTCCAGGCTTTTCTTTCCTGCACTCAGCAGGTTCGCAACGCGATCATTGGCCACAATACTGCCTTTATTGATGATCACCACCTGCTCACAAATAGCTTGTACTTCCTGCAAGATATGCGAGGAAAACAGGATGGTTTTATCACGCCCCTGCTCACGGATCACCTGACGGATCTCAACAATCTGGTTGGGATCGAGTCCGCTGGTGGGCTCATCCAGGATCAATACCTCCGGATCATGGATCAATGCAGCCGCCAGCCCAACCCTTTGTTTATACCCTTTGGAAAGTTGCCCCGTTTTTTTATGGGCTTCAATACCCAGCCCTGTCATCTCAATCACCCTTTCCACTGCCTTTTTGGTATCTGGAACTGCATGTACGCCAGCAATAAAGGAAAGGTATTCCCGAACATACATATCTGGATAGAGCGGATTGGACTCAGGCAGATAGCCTATCTTACGTTTGGCTTCAAGTGGCTGTTGCTGGACATTTATACCACATACGCTTACTGTTCCTTCATCTGGAAGCAGGTAACCAGTAATAATTTTCATGGTGGTACTCTTCCCTGCCCCATTAGGCCCCAGAAACCCCAAAACACCTCCCTTCTGAGCGGTGAAGGATATATGATTCACTGCCTTTTGACTGCCATAGGTCTTTAACAGGCCATTGATCTCGATAGACATAGGGTAAAGGTATTGAATTGGCGCTTAGTGACATGGGATTGGAATGATAATAAAAACCAAAATCAGGTCTCTTCATCATATTCACCGGTAACCGCATAGAATCCAAACAATGTAAAGCCCAATGCGATAGGAAGAAATACGACTACAAACACACCCCATTGTATCCAACTATCAGCCCCGGGTTTGGAGGCAATTTCTGCAATGGCTGTTTTAAACAGAAAATAAGCGGCCAGAGGCCCTAACAAGATCCAGCATACCCCCGCCCAACGCCTGATATTTTTCATGTTCAGCATAAAATTATTTTAGTGTTCCCTGATAACATGTTTATTCTTGATGTACAAAACCCCAATCACAAAGCAGAGTGCGGCAATGATCACCGGATACATTAATCCTGCCAAAGGATGACCAACATATACGGTAGTTAGCAGCGTAGCGATAAATGGCGTAAGCCCTCCAAATACGCCATTTCCGATATGATAGGGCAATGACATGGAAGTATACCTGATCCGGGTAGGGAATAATTCTACCAAAAAAGCCGCAATGGGGCCATAAACCATGGTTACATAGAGGATCATACAAAAAATGATCATTACCATTTTCCAGTATACCCCGCTGGATACTTCCCGGCTGATCGATACAGGATGTGCAGAACTAAGCGCGTCAACATTAACAGGCAATACCCTCACCGTATCATGATAAGTTCGGGATTCCCGACTATCATCGGCATAGGTTATTTTTTGCATGCTTGTCACCAAGTGCTGTCCGGGTATGGCTTTTAATGGAACTGTATTTATCTGTTGCCGTGGACTGATTGTTACCACTTGTTTATGGGTGGTATCTGAAAGTGAATAGAGTTGACCAAACAGCAGGTGGTAAGTAGCTACTGCCAGTAACATTCCGGCCATCATCACCCATTTTCGTCCTATTCTATCACTCAGGTGACCAAAGAGAACAAAGAATGGTGTAGCCAGTAAGATGGCCCAGATCAATATCGTGCGCGACTGTTCAAAGTCAATCTTACAGGCATTTTCAAGAAAGGACTGTGCATAAAATTGTCCTGTGTACCAAACAACACCCTGTCCCATAGTGGCCCCAAACAAAGCCAGTAATACCATTTTCAGATTGCGCTTATGACCAAAGCTCTCTTTCAATGGATTTTTCGCAGTTTTTCCCTCCTTTTTCAACTCAGTAAAAAGTGGAGACTCCTGCATCTTTAACCGGATATAGATCGACACCAATACCAATACGATCGATAACAGAAAAGGAATCCGCCATCCCCACTCATTGAACCTTGCGATTGATTCCTGTCTGTCGGCGTGCAGATAATGCCTTGTCAACAAAATCACCCCTAATGAAACAAAGAGACCGAGGGTAGCTGTTGTTTGTATCCATGAAGTGAAGAATCCTCGTTTACCTTCTGGTGCATGTTCTGCCACATAGGTGGCTGCACCACCATATTCTCCGCCCAAAGCAAGCCCTTGTATTAATCGAAGCAAGAGTACAAGTATGGGTGCCAGGAATCCAATGCTTTCATAAGAGGGAATCAATCCGATCGCAAAAGTAGAGCCACCCATCAGGATCAGGGTGAGGAGGAAAGTGTATTTACGTCCTACAATATCTCCTAATCGCCCAAACACCAATGCCCCGAAGGGTCTTACAATGAAACCAGCAGCAAAAGTAGCCAGTGTTGATAGTAACGCTGCTGTTGGATTAGATTTAGGAAAGAACTGTCCGGCAATAACCGTTGCCAGACTTCCAAAAATGTAGAAATCATACCACTCAATGAGCGTGCCGAGGGAGGAAGCCGTAATGACTTTCCAGATGCCTTTGTTTTTCATAAGCATGTGCAATCAGCAACAACTTACAGCAATATCATGATTTTTCCAACTTCAACATACTAATGAATGGTAGCTTTTAACAGGACGCTAATTGTCTGCCAGCATCATATCGCTTATCTTTATGCAAGAACCTAAAGACGATTGAGATGTCATATCCCTACCAGATCAAAAGCTACGAAGCGTACAAAGAAGCCTATCAAAAAAGTATTGAAGACCCGGAAGGATTCTGGGGTGAAATTGCCGGTCATTTTCAATGGCGCAAGCCCTGGGATAAAGTGTTGGAATGGAATTTCAAAGAGCCACGTGTTGAATGGTTCAAAGGAGGCAAACTGAATATTACGGAGAACTGTTTAGACAGGCATCTGGCCACCAAGGCACATCATCCTGCCATTATCTGGGAGCCCAATGCACCCGATGAACACCATCGTGTACTCACTTATAAAAAACTGCATGAAAAAGTTTGTCAGTTTGCCCATGTACTCAAAAACAATGGCGTGCAAAAGGGCGACAGGGTTTGTATTTATATGGGGATGATTCCTGAACTGGCTATTGCAGTGCTGGCTTGCGCAAGGATCGGTGCCATCCATTCAGTTGTATTTGGTGGTTTCTCGGCACAGAGTATTGCCGATAGACTGGAAGATGCACAGGCAACATTTATCGTTACCTGCGATGGTGCCTATCGTGGTGCCAAGGATATTCCATTGAAGGCTGTAATTGATGATGCATTGATCGGAAATAAAACAGTGAAAAGAGTAATCGTTGCCACACGAACCAGAACACCTGTATCTATGATTAAGGGCAGGGATGTATGGTGGGAAGATGAAATGAAAATTGTAGAGGAGCAGGGACTTACTTTTATTGAAGCGGAAGAAATGGATGCAGAAGATCCGCTTTTCATTCTCTATACTTCCGGATCAACCGGCAAGCCCAAAGGCGTGGTGCATACCGTTGGCGGGTATATGGTGTTTACCAACTATACTTTCGTGAATGTATTTCAATACCAACCCGGACAAGTACATTTTTGTACTGCCGATATAGGCTGGATCACTGGTCATAGTTATATCGTGTATGGTCCTTTAAGTGCCGGTGCCACTTCTGTTTTGTTTGAAGGTATTCCTACATGGCCCGATGCAGGCAGGTTTTGGGATATTGTAGATAAATATTGTGTAAACATCCTGTATACAGCACCCACAGCCATCAGGAGCTTAATGGGATTTGGCCTTGGCCCTTTACAGGGAAAAGATCTCTCCTCACTAAAAGTATTGGGCACTGTAGGTGAACCTATCAATGAAGAAGCATGGCACTGGTACGATGAACATGTTGGCAAGAAACGCTGTCCGATTGTAGATACCTGGTGGCAAACCGAAACCGGTGGTTGCCTGATCTCCAATATGGCAGGCATTACACCAGCCAAGCCTGGATGGGCCACATTACCTATGCCGGGACTGCAAATGGTATTAGTAGATGAACAGGGCAAGGAGATACAAGCCAATGGTGATGAAACTATTTCCGGCAATCTCTGCATCAAAGCACCCTGGCCCTCCATATTACGCACTACCTATGGTGATCATGAACGATGCAGGACCAATTACTTCGCCACTTATGAAAATATGTACTTCACCGGCGATGGTGCACTAAAAGATAAAGATGGATTTTTCCGGATTACCGGAAGGGTTGATGATGTATTAAATGTAAGTGGTCATCGTATTGGTACTGCAGAAGTAGAGAATGCCATCAATATGCATGCAGGTGTAGTAGAAAGTGCAGTAGTAGGTTATCCGCATGATGTAAAGGGACAAGGCATCTATGCCTATGTAATCTATCAGGGATCACATGCTCAGGATACGCATGGAACAGGTGATCTTGTTCGGAAAGATATATTGCAAACCGTAACAAGGGTAATAGGCGCTATTGCCAAACCCGATAAAATCCAATTTGTTAGTGGATTACCCAAAACCAGGAGTGGCAAGATCATGAGAAGAATACTCCGAAAAATTGCAGAAGGTGAAACAGATAATCTGGGTGATACGACTACCCTGCTTGATCCTGGTGTGGTAGATGAAATAAAAAGAGGTAGGTTATAATAGACCAGACGAATCAAAGCCATAAATATTGTAAAGGGGGCCATTGCTGGCCCCCTTTTTACCTCACCATTTGATAGCCTGTTACACAGGGGTTACATATGAAATTGAGGTGATATAAAACCAGGGATTCCCCCTCCGAACCCCCGATGATATAGCTCTTTTAGTTCGTTTGCGAAATAAGTTTGCCCTTTATATCAAAACGATAAGATTTCCCATTTCCGCTTGCCAATGCATAGGGTTTACCATTGATGAATTTGGTGATGTAATCATATTCGGGCGGAATGATTTCACCATGTACATTGAACAATCCTTTTTTCCCTCCTTTTCCTAAACCACCCATTGGTTCATCATACCACATACCAACAGCAACAATAAATCCTCCATCCTTTCCGTCATCAGCATAGCTATATGTAAAGGGAGATATTTCCTTTCCGGTTTTATCAATAAATCCCCAAATTTCCTGGTACTTTTTGATGGTTGTATCATAGATTAACTTGAGAGATACAGCAGTGATTCCCATTTCGAAGGATTTAACCTTATAATATTTTGGCTGAATGATAAAATTTCCTGCCGTATCAACAAAGCCCCAATAATTACCCTGCTTAACCGCAGCCAACCCTTCTGAAAAAGGAAGAACAGCTGTCAAACCAGAAGTTTGACCATTACCAATTACTTCTTGTCCCTTTTTATTGAGGAAGCCATATGCTTTACCCTTTTTAAACGAAACCCTGCCATTTTGCATTAAACCTATTTCTTCATATTGCACTTTAGTCACCAATACTCCATTAGAGTCAATCAATGATTTACCGCCATATGCTGATACAGCAGCATAACCCTCCACAAAACTGGTTCCTGTTAAATAAACAGGCTTAATTACTTCCTCGCCTAAAGTATTGATGTATCCTATAAGCCTGCCACTACTACCTTGCTGTTTTACATGCACCAGTGCTCTTTTGCTACTAAAACTGCCACCATAATCGTATTTGGGCGGCACAACCAGTTCACCCTTTGTATTGATGTACCCGTACTTATCTTTGATTGTTACAACCGCCATACCTTCACTAAAAGTACCCACTGTTCGAAAATTGAATCCGGTTAACAATTTACCCTCCATGGTCATTAAAGCCCATGCCGTATCATTCTGTACAAATACGAGTTCTTTTTCTTCTTGTTGTTTAACCAGGGACTTATATTGCAATGGAAGTAACCACTTGTTCTTGTTATTGATAATGCCAGCCTTACCATTCTGAGATACCACAGCAGTGCCATTCGCAAAGGTTCCTGCATAATCATAGATGGTATCAATTACAAGTTTCCCCTTTTCATCAGCATAACCATACTTTGAGTATGTTTTAGTGTCCTTATGGTACATGCGGTAAGGTTCCAGAAATTGACCAGATGTAGTCATACTAACCACTGTACTGATGCAACAGAAAATGATATATTTCAGGAATCTCAGTTTCATATTCAGCTTAATGATTCAATAATTAAAAGAGTGATCATTTTTACAGGCTTTCCAATAACTGTTCTGCTTTTTTAATATTTTGATTGATCGGCTCTATTAAACCAATATAGTTAACATTACGGGCTATTTCTACAGCCTTTTTTCCATAAGCAATTGCTTTTTCAACCTCTTTTCTGGAAGGCCCTTTCATATAGGCTTTCAAATACGCATGAGCCGTTTCTATAGCATAATAGCTCCCTTTATATGATTTAGCGATATTTTCAAGCATGCCTGCAGATTCTACTGCTTTACCAAATTGCCCGAGTTGAGCATGCAAGAATGGCAAAAAGCTTAATAATTCAAACCTTTGATAAAAAGACACAGGCAATGAGGAATACTGCTTTATCCAATCATTCACCTGATCCAGCGCTTGCTGATAATTTCCCTTACGAATATCGTTTGCCGTGATGGATACTATAGCCATAGTTGCCTGGTTGGCAAGAAAGGCTGGCCATTTCTGTGCTTCCGCAAGCACTTTTTTACCATATAAACTTGCCTGATCAGTATAGCCCCCTGTTAATAATTCTAAAGATATATTGGCATATAAATCGGCAATAAGTATTGTATATGGATTAGCGATTGAACGAATAGAGGCTTCCATTCGCTGGAACTGATCTGCTAAGGCATTTAGTCTGCCATCCCTTGCATATCCTTTTATTTCTTCAAAATTTTGAAATACTTCCTTGCTGATTACAGGTGTTTCTCGCTTCTTCAACGCATAAAAATCAATTACCTCTCTGGCTAACCGGGTCTTGGTATCCTGCAATAAATCCTGCAAGGCAGCAAAGCCCTTTTCACTAAGATCTGGTATTGAAAACAGTTGTACCGTATGTCCGATTAAAGGTTTTATCTCTTCTATTGTTGCTTCATTCACCACCATTGCCATCAGGTAATCCAATGCATAGTTCATATTACCTGGTGAAGTAATAAAAGCTTCTCGTAAGTAGGGTAATGCTTCCTTTACTTGTTTTGCATAGTACAAACAAGTACCCGTTAAATGGTGATACCTGCTGGTTTGAGGAGCCAGCAAAATCGCTTCTTTATATTTTGCAGCAGCCTCGCCATATTGTTCATTTTCCATCAGGGATTCACCAAGCAAACAAATAGAATCAGCCTGTTTTACGGCAATATCTACCCATTCGTCCTGTGCATAAACAGCATAGCCAAACAAACAGAAGAGGAAGGAGATTGCTTTTTTCATGCGACAATTGATATTGTAAAATTGCTCATGATATACTACAATCACCATACGCAGTACTGCGTATTTTTCCTGCGAGAGCGTTATAATAGCCTGTTCTCTGCTGCTTTCTGAACAGCTTCTACTTTATTCGTTACATGAAGTTTTCTGTAAATATTTTCTATATGCTTTCGAACGGTATGATAGCTGATGAAGAGGTTGGCTGCAATCTGCTCATAGGTTAATCCGTTCTTCAATTGTGTAAGTAATTCTACTTCTCGCTTGGTGAGACCAAAATCAATGGCTGGTTTATTATTAGCGAGGGGCTGGCGAATGAGGTTTAAGGTTTTCAGGGCCATGCTGGCACTCATGGCAGCACCGCCAGTCATTGTATCCATGATTGCACCAAATAATTGCTGGGAATTATCTTCTTTCAACAAATAGCCCTGTGCTCCCGCCATGATAGCATTAAAAAGGTTTTCATCATCATCGAACATGGTAAGAATGAGCACCTTTATTTGAGGGAATCTTTGTTTGAGCTGCCTGGTCGTTTCTATTCCATTCAGTACAGGCATTTGAAGATCCATGAGTACAAGATCAATATTGCTATCCCGATCCAGTAGTTTCAACAGCTCTTCCCCATTATTGGCCATATGGGAAATAACAATTTCCCTGTGCGGCTGCAATCTTTCCAGAATGGCCTGACGCACAAAGGAATTATCTTCCGCTATTGCTATATATACTGGCATCTTATCCATCAAAAGTAAATTTAGACAATCGCTCTTTCCATACGCAGTTATACGTATTTAGCCTGCTCATCATTCCGGAACTGACCGTTTACAACCGTTTCACAAGGCTGGCTACTCATAGTTAGTGTTCCCTTTAACTCATTCATTCTATACTGCATGTTCTTTAACCCATTCCCATCCTGAATGGCCAATGCATCAAAACCAACGCCATTATCCGTTACTGAGAACCTGACCATCTGGTCTTCTGTAGCCTCTAAACGAATGGTGACTAATGTACACTGTGCATATTTAATAGCATTATTCACGGCCTCCTGTATGATCCGGAATACATGGGTGGTAGTAAGATCGCTAAGGGTAATATCTGTATTACCACTGGTCTCCACCTGTATGCGTAATTGCTGGTTGATAACAGGACGTAGATAATCACGCAAGCGAACTGCTAGTTCATCGATGGATACAGCCGTTCGATTCATTAACCATACTGTTCTACGCAATTCGCGCATACTCATAACCAGGCTATTTTTCACTACTGCTACCTGTGGCGTAATATCATCTACATTCACACATGGCATTGATTCAACAGTAGCATTGATCAGGGTAAGATGAGATCCAATATTATCATGTAGCTCCCTGGATATCCGAAGTCGCTCCTCCTGTATCTTGTTTAACGCTTCTGTTTTTGCCAATTGCAGCTCTAACGCATTTTGACGGGCAGCTACCAACCTCCGCTTTCGCTGATAAAAGAATAATCCTCCGGCCACTAGTGCAATCAGGATGCTGAGAAGCAGAATATTGGTCCTGTTACGCAAGCGATCCTTACTCTGCAAAAGATCTTCCTGTTGTTGATTCAACAATTGAGCAGCTTTCAGTTGTTGTTGTTGCGAACGCAACTCAATCTCTTTCCTGGCATTAATGGCGTGTTCCTCATTCAATTTACTTTCTTTCAATACAGCTTCGTGACGTTCTTCTTCCAATGCCTTTTCAGTTAGTGCCAGTTGCCTTAGCTGTTCTTTACGCTCAATCTCACTCCTTGCAGCTACAAGTTCTTTGTCTTTTTTAGCCGCTTCATATTTGATCATCAGCTCGGCAAGATCCTTTTTCCGATCACCTTCATTCAGGCTATCGGTATAACCCTTGTGCAACATGAAATGACGATAAGCCTGCTCATAGTCTTTTTTACCTTCATAGGCCTTTGCCAGGTTTAATTCGGCAGAACTCAGGTTGGAATAATCATTGGCATCCTTCACCAACGCTACGGCTTTCTGGGCGTACATGATCCCTTTATCGAAATCACCTAATTCATTGTGTACAATTGCTAAGCTTTCATATAGTATATGTTGCTGTCTCACTGTTACCTTATCTACCATGGTCAGCGCCTTTTCTAAATTTTGCAGTGCCTGCGGATAGCGCTCCTGTCGTTTGTAGATATTCGACATATTGATGAGTGGGTTGAACTGCTGGGTAACCACACCTGTTTTTTGTGCATACTTAAATGCAAGATCATATTGCTCAATGGCTTTATCCAGCTGACCAAGATCCTTATAGGTAATGCCTAGATTATTGTAAGCAGCAGTAATGGCGTTGGGATCATTCAAGGGTAATTTAAGAGCTAAACTTTGCTGATAATAATACAAAGCTTTTCGATCATCTTCCAGATCATCGGCCCAGATATTTCCTAACTGATTGTATGCTCTCGCTAACTGAGCGCTATCCTTATTTCCCAACACCTCTACTTCTCTGGTATAATATTGTACTGCCTGCTGGGTTTTTCCGAGATTATAATGACTGAATGCCAGATTATGATATACATGACCCATCTGTACACTATCTTTTTGAGCTGTGTAAAAGTTAAGCGCCTCCTGTAATATCCGTATCGATTCCTCATACTTCGCCATATCATCAAGCATGGCCGATACCCTTACTGTGGTGATCCATTTCTGAGACTGAAGTGCTGTTCCACCCTCTTTAAAAATCGATTCGGCTTGCCGGAAGGCATCCAGCGCTTCCTGCTTCTTGCCCAAACGCTGCAGTGAACGTGCATAATAAAACCACGTTTCGCCCTTATCAGACAATGAAAGCTTTGTATTAAATGCGCCAATAGCTCTTTTATAGAGTAAGGCAGAGGAATCATAACTACGATCATTATAGAACTGTTCAGCCTTCTTTTTAAAGAACTGCCAATCCTGTGCACTGGTTGCAAAAGAAATAATTAGCAAAAGTAATAGTCCAAGGAGCTTGCGCATTGACAGATATAATGTTTGGTTGTTCAAATTAATCAATAACTGCATTCTTTGTCCAGGGTATGGCTCTGTGAATGTACAACAGATTTTATTTATGTATCTTGTTTCCAAATTACAACTGAGTATGAAGAAGTTGTTACCATTAATGATCTGTTTGATGTTTGCGAGCGGAATCGCAGCACAAAAGCTGATCTGGTTTATGGAAGCAGGAAAATTCGGGTATGCCAACCAGCATACCGGAAAAGTGATCATCACCCCGCAATTCATATTTGGGGGTCCTTTTAATGAGGAACTGGCGGTTGCGGCAGTTGGCAATCATATGCTTACGGCTAAGTATGGTTTCATTAATGAAAAAGGCAAATGGATAATACCCGCACAATTCACTGCTGCCGATCAATTCAGTGATGGAAAAGCCCGGGTGCAGGTAAAGGGCAAATGGGGTTATATCAGAAAAGACGGTAGCTGGGCTATCCCCGCACAATTTTATTTGTCTTATGAATTCGACAGTGGTTATGCAGCCGCCGCACCAAAAGCATACCAATGGGGCATCATTGATAGTAGTGGAAAATTTGTAGTAGACCCTGTGTATTATGATATTACCCGTCCTTTTAAAGGGATTTTCTGCGCTCAGAAAACTTATAATGCCAAATGGGAGATTATAGATATCAAAACCAAAAAAAGTATCTCCACCCCTTTCACGCGTATGTATGCATTTTCCGACAGCCTGGCTCCCGCACGCGACACCAGCGGGAAATGGGGTTTTGTCAATACAACTGGCAAATGGATGATAGCACCCACTTTCACAAACGCACAACCATTTAGTGAGGGATTAGCTGCTGTTGAAAAGGAATATGGAAAATGGGGATTTATCAATAAAGAAGGGCGATGGGTAATCCACGCCAATTTTGACCGCCACGGACATTTCAAACATGGGGTTGCGCTCTTACAAAAGAATGAAGAGCTTGTTTATATCAATAAAGAAGGAGAAACCATCTTCAGCTTCAAGCGCTAACTGACTGAACAGCATTGAAAGCTCTGATTCTCCGATGCATGATGCTAAAGAATAGCGGCGGAATATGTGCCAGGATCATCATACCCGGATAACCTGTGGGTAATTGCGGGGCTTCCTGAAAATTACGCAATAACTGGTACTTTCTGCTAGCCATATAATGGTGATCGCTGTGTCGGCTCAATTCAAATAAAACCATTCTCCCTATCACATGATCACTATTCCAGCTATGCGCCGGCTTTGTTCTTTCATAGCGTTGTTCTCCAATCATTTGCCGGCTTAGGCCATAATGTTCAATATAATTGACAGTTTCCAGCAAGCCAATACCCAGGAGGGCTGCTATCAGGTATAACAAGGTGATCGTAAAACCAAAAATGAGCAGTATCAACAACACGAAAAGGATTTGTAAAATAGTGTACAGTAGCATTTCATGTTGCCACCAGGATCGTTGATCTCTTTTCATTTCTTTGTTAGCAATACGCCATGCATTCATATAAGATCCAATGATAGACCTGGGATAAAAAGCGAAGAGGCTTTCTCCCCAACGGGCAGAAGCCGGATCATGTGGTGTTGCTACATGTTTATGATGTCCTTTATTATGTTCAATGAAAAAATGCAGGTACTGGGAACTGAGCAATGATGCTTTTGCCAGCCATTGTTCTTTCTTTTGTTTACGATGGCCCAGTTCATGGCCAACATTGATCCCAAATATGCCACAAAGTAATCCCATAGTCATAACCCTTCCTATCAGCGTTATCCAACTCAGCTGTGGCTCCTGTAATGATACCAGGAAAAATATCAGCGATATATATTGCAATATCACGACCGCATACAGTAACCCATCAAAGCGATAATCCTGCCTCATCATTTCCTCTTCGGCTTCTGTTAAATTTGATGGATTGGGTTTGATGAATAATTCAAGCAGCGGGATCATCACATAGGCCCAAATAACAGGCAAAAAAGCCATGACCCCATGGCCCAAAAAAGAGAGCCATGCCATCACAAATACTAATAAAGGCAAACAATATTTAAGCACCCGCCAATTCAATCTAATCTCATTTTTCAAGCAATCTACAAAAAACCTTTGTGTCTCCCTTTGTGTCCTTTGTGTCCTTTGTGGTTTCAAAGCTACTTGCGTTATCTGCAGGCTTGCGAAATGTCAAAGAGCTTTGAAACCACAAAGGACACAAAGGGGGCACAAAGGAAGGCCGCGGGTTTGGTGGGACCGCGGCCGGGAATTGATGCACACACTATAAAAAATCATTACGCTTTCATGATGGGAAGCGATGCTCCTGTCCATCCGGGGAAGAGCACTTTATTGTTTTTCTTGAGTTGAAGGTGATTTTCTGCTACCGAGCTAAATACCGATCTGAAATCTGTAGTTACAGGAAGATCGCGTCCATCTTCCAGATTTTCTTTGGTTAGCGGCTTGATCTGGTGGTAGATCTCTCCACCTTTTACATCATTACCTAAAACAAACAAACAACTGGCTCTTCCATGATCGGTACCGCCTGTTCCATTCTGGTGGGCAGTTCTGCCAAATTCGGTCATTGTCATCACTGTTACATCATCCTGGTACTGACCAAGGTCTTGCCAGAATGCCGCAATACTATCGCTGAAATCGCGCAGGTTTCTGGCAAAGCCGCCATTTACTGTTCCTTGATTAAAATGCGTATCCCATCCACCACTCTCAGCGAAAGCAACTTCAACACCCACATCCATTTTAATGAGTATCGCAATTTGTTTGAGTGAATTTCCCAAAGAAGAATTAGGATATATGGCACCATTGGCAGGCTGATAGTTTTTTACATCGGCTGCTTTAAGCATTTTCATGGCTTCAAAGCTCTCCTTCCCTGTTTTATTCAACAGCTGACTTCGGGTTTCATCATAGAGGGACTCAAAGGAACGTGCAGCGAGGTTGCCTGTTACAGGGCTGTTACCCGACTGAATCACAAATTCCTGCAGGTTATTAATGGCAAGGGCTTCCCGATCGCCATACAGGCTTCTGGGCAGTGCACTGGTAATGCTAACCGCACTAAAGGGCGTTGCCTCATGTCCGGTTAGTCCAATAGCCCTATTCAACCAACCACTGGCTGTTCCCTTATTGAAGGGTGTACCACTTTCCATGAAATCCTGCGCATCGAAATGAGAGCGGGTATTATTAGGACTTCCTACACCATGCACAATAGCCATTCGTTTTTCTGAAAAGAAGGGATACAAACTTTTCAGGGCAGGGTGTAATCCAAAATTCCCATTCAAATCTATCAGGCCTTCACCATTTTGCTGGGGGCTCATATACAGTGTAGGACGGAGAGTTTTCAAATTGGGATCTGCAAAAGGACTTACGGCCATTAAACCATCCATCGCACCACGCTGGAAGATGCAAACCAGCGTTTTATTCTTCTTATAGGGAGTCCACAACTTGTTGTTATTTGCTGCCCTTGCAATGAAATTAGGCACACCACCCAATCCGGTAGCAAATAAAGCCAACGCACCTGATTTCATGAATGCTCTACGATTGACCATATTCTAAATTTTAACTGTCAGGAATATTATTTACGTTGAAACTCCGGCGATCCTATTATAATACCTACCACCTGTGCAACTGCTGAGTTGGTGGCTTGTTGCATCACTTTATTCTGCTGTTTCACCCGCTCAGTTTGCTGTTGCTCTGCTCCCATCATATCAGTATTTGTAGTACCCGGCACTTTTACTTTCGCTGCGGCTTCACTGATCTTCTTCTCTACATCAGCATCCTTGATCATTTGTTCCAGTCTTTTAATATTGGCTTCCAGATCACGAGATGGTAATAGGAGTTTACTATAGGTATACAGAGCCTCATCAACACTTTCCGGCTCTCGGTTATTATTCAATGCCATGAGATTACTTCTAATGCCAGGAATCTTTTGTGTAGCCAGAGCCAATCCAAAATTCATTCTGTTTAATAAAGCACCACTATTGATCCAGAAATTTGCCCGATCGGGGAAACCTGTGGGCGCCTGGTAATAATAGAAGCGTTGTCCCATACGACTACACCAATTGAATACCTGATAAGGTTGCTGTACATCTGCATTGGTAGCCCTGATTGCGCTAATGGCAAATTCAAAGGGAGATTTGATCTTTTCACGCAATGCTTCTTTCGACCAGAAAGCAGGATGATTGACCATGGTAATGATCATTGCCCTGATATTTCCTTTTGAGCTCTGGTAGGTCTTGGTCATTTCTTTTACCAAAGCAGGTGATGGTTGATCATTCACAAAACGCGCAGCCAGTTTGGTAGCAATAAATTTTGCTGTGGAAGGATGTTCGGCCAGCATTTTCAATACCTGTTCTCCTTCATTATAACCACCGCCGGCAGGAAAATTCTTTCCAAGAATCGTCTTTGAATCCTCATCATGCTTATCGCCCCTGAACAGGAAATCGCCTTCTACTTTATATCCCCTTCGTTCAATTTGTACAGGACTTAAATTATCAAGTAAACGTACGGCTACACCATCTTTATACAATGGCTTAACACCCCATCCTGTAAGTGCTCTGGCTACTTCAGTTACATCCTGTTGTGTATATCCCCCATCAACTCCCAATGTATGTAATTCCATTACCTCACGCGCATAGTTCTCATTCAAGCCCTGCACTTTACGATTAGCCAGTACCTGTTGCGCTAACTTGTTCGCTCCCATAGAGGTATCACTAATCCGTTCTTCTATTCGTTTTTTAGCTGCCTGCGCCAAAGCATTTTGTTCCTGCTTGCGCATTCGCTCATTACTATTGCTCACACTCAAAGCATTATCCAAATACTCCAGCATAGCAGGATGTTTGGCCGTTGCCAATAACATCTGTTCAAAATCACCTAATACATATGGCCTGATGGCATCGCGCTCATACGTAAGCACATATTGCTGTGACTGCCCCTTGGTAAGTGATACATTGAAATGATTGAACCAAAAATCAGTTAATATTTCCTGTAACTGGTTATTACTGTAAACAGCTCTTAGTACTTTTTGATTAACCAGTTGACGATGCAGTTCCTGAATAGGTTTATAGCCTTCTTCATCCTGTATTTTTCTCAGTTGATCACGGTATTTATCTCTATCAACCGCATTAATGGAATCACGGGGAATGATATTCTTTCTTACCCCAACCCGTATTAATTGGGCGGGGGTGAGATAGGTATTAACGATCTCTTCAGTATTTTTTGTAAGTGATTCGAAAGAGGAAAGACGCTGATTCAGATTATCATTCGGCAAACTTGCATCGAGCTGTTGTAGGAGCCATTTATCCAACCCCATATTTACCACTTCCTCTACCTGACCAGGCTTTATACCAAAGCTAAACCGATTAATGAGATGGGCTGCGGCCTCCTGCTCACTGAGGCCAGCTTTTTTGTAGGGCATGTGAAGTTCACCGCCTGCATGCCGATTGGTAAATGCTGTAACCAAGAGTACAACACTGGTCAATACGAAGAACTTTGAAAGCCTGCGCAATAACATAGGGTTTGGTTTTAAGGTAAGACTGCATAGTGTATTGCAAGTTTAATGCCACGTATCATTTACGGAATAAAAAAGACCCGGGTTCTGCTACCCGGGTCTTTGCTATTGTAAGAACCAATGTTTTGTTATTTAGCCTTAACAGCCACCCGATAGAGAATCAAGCCCATCAAAGCAAAAAACAGGGTTCCCAGCAGGAAATAACCATTTTCAGAGAGTGCATGTGCCAGGTTCTCTTCCATACTTACCTGCTGCAGGAATTTCTCTCCTGCCGAAGTTCCGGTAATAAAAGCGATCACAACGCCAGCTACTGCACCTCCTGCCACAAGTCCGGTAGCGAATAAGCTACCTTTACTCAACTCCTCTTCTTCTGCACTTACTTCTTTATCCTTCTTTTTCTGACCCGCTTCAACCAGTCCGCGAATGGCGCCACCAATAAAGATGGGCAGTGTGGTTGCCAATGGGAGGTATACACCAATCGCGAAGCTCAGTGATTTGATACCGCAAAGTTCCATTACAATCGCCAGGAACATACCAACAATCACATACTGCCAATCGAGATTCTGTGAAAGTATTCCTTTGATGAGTGTTGCCATAAGTGTTGCTTGCGGAGCCGGATATTTTTCAGTACCAATAGCATGCTGCACACCTTGCTGTATCATTTCGGCAGTAGGCCTGTCAAGGAATTTAACAGTGATACCAATTACAATAGATGACACAATCGCACCCACGAATAAAGCAATTTGCTGGTTACGCGGAGTAGCACCCACGATATATCCACTTTTCAAATCCTGTGAAGTGGCGCCTGCATTGGCAGCTGCAATACAAATCATACCGCCTACTACCAAAACCAATGGTTCATAGGCCTGACCCGACCAACCAAGACTCAGGAATATTAAACTGGTTCCCATAACAGTAGCGATGGTCATTCCGCTGATGGGGTTATTGGAAGAACCAATCAAGCCAACAATACGAGACGAAACGGTAACGAATAAAGCCCCAAATAAAACCACCAGAATGCCAATCAGTAACTTTTGCAGGAATCCATCACCAGGCAATATTGGAATAACTGAAATAATCAGGATCAGCGCTACACTACCCAGGGCAACAATCTTAAGACTCAGGTCCTTTTCTGTTCTGGCTACTGATACATCCTGTCCGGCAGCAGCCCCGCCCTTGAGTGAAGCCATGCTTCCCTTTACTGATTTAACAATTGTAGGTAAGGTTTTGATAAGAGTAATGATACCACCTGCAGCCACCGTACCTGCGCCCACCTGCCTTACATAGGCGTAATAGATCGCAGCAGAATAATCATTGAAACTATGTGTAACAGGATCCCAGCCACCTTTACCACCCGCTACGGCAACATCAGCCAGATAACCCAGTTTTACGAGTTGTGTAGCGATTACATCACCCGGCACCAGCGTAGATAATAGGGGTATAAACACCATCCAGCTCAAAACGCTACCAGCAACCAGCACACCGGCAATACGTAAACCGATGATATAACCAACGCCCAGGTATTCTGGTGTAATCTCACCACTTACGCGTGCAGAAGGAAAAAATTTATTGATCTGTTTGGTAGCATAATAAGGTGTTTCTGCAATGACATGTAATACCTTTTGAAAAATGGCATACACAAAAGCCACGCCTAATCCCCAGAAGGCAGTCTTGGCAAAATCACCTCCTTTTTCGCCAGCCTTAAGCACATCGCCGCAGGCTGTACCCTCAGGATAAGGCAGGTTATCATGCTCATTAACGATAAGGGCTTTTCGTAGTGGCACCATTAACAGCGTACCCAATAAACCACCTACAATAGCCAATATGAGAATCGTGAGGTAATTGAAATACTCAGCACTACTGGGGGAGGAAAGAAATAAAAAACCGGGCAGCGTGAATGCCACACCCGCTGCAATACTCTCACCTGCCGATCCGGTGGTTTGAATGATATTGTTTTCCAGAATGGTGGTACGAAAAAATTTCCTTCCCAATGTAATCGCAATCACTGCAATGGGAATAGAGGCAGAAACAGTAAGCCCCGCTTTCAAAGCAAGGTACACCGTGGCTGCACCAAAAATTACACCAAATAAACTACCCAGCAGGATAGACTTAATGGTTAACTCCTTCATATTGGCTTCAGGGGCAATAAATGGCCTGAATGTCTTTTTTGGTTCAGACATATAGTTGGTTTTTGATCTGAAATACTAATATAAAACTATTCTCCCGTAAACCCTTTGTGCCCTTCGTTTCCCATTGTGTCCTTTGTGTTTCTCTCTATAAGCTCTTAAACGCTTAGCAAGCTGGCTTTAATGCGAGAATTTAGAGAGAAACACAAAGGACACAATGGGAAACGAAGGATACAAAGGTGTTTATTGCATCATGGTGCGGAGTTTTCTGGCGAGGAGGAAGAGGATCACTGAGGCAATACCCGCAATGACTACGAATACCATAAAGAAATCGTAAAGATTACTGATCTCAAAGCCAGCCAAATAAGTGCTCTTTCCATCTGGATATAATGAACTTAATACACCTGCCAGTTTATTGGCAAAAGCATTGGCGGTGAACCATACGGCCATGAGCAGGGAAGCAAATTTCAATGGCGCCAGCTTATTCACGAGCGACAAACCAATAGGCGACAAACAAAGTTCACCGCATGTGTGCATGGCATACATACCAGTAAGCCAGATCACGCTTACTTTAACACCAGGCTGCACATCTTTCACCCCAAAAGCAATCCAGAGATAGCCGAGTGCCAGTAGAAATAAACCGATAGCCATTTTCGTAGGTGATGCCGGTTCACGCTTACCCATCTTCACCCATAACCAGGCAAACAGGGGTGCAAAAAGCACCACAAACGTGGAGTTCATGGATTGAAAGAAACTGGCAGGCATCACAAAGAAACCGAGGTCACGATTGGTTTGTTCTTCAGCAAAAAATGTTAAAGATGCACCCGCCTGTTCAAATGCACTCCAGAAGAAGATAACAAAGAAGGATACAACAAAGATTACAGCCACTCTTTTCTTTTCAATAGAAGACAAGCTCTTATCAGAGAAAACTACAAAAGCGATGAATAAGATAGAAGCGATAAGCAGATAGAATAAAT
>VFQP010001612.1_pt1 | contig 29250 bp, 22 predicted proteins | sample 3512351 | NCBI WGS metagenome assembly VFQP01 (sample SAMN10412372, study PRJNA504923) | tailings metagenome | isolation source: Relicate 1 Philex TSF1 revegetated site | place: Philippines: Tuba, Benguet | collected 2017-08-29
GTAAAAAGTAAAAAGTAAAAAGTAAAAAGTAAAAAGTAAAAAGTAAAAAGTAAAACTTTTATACAGACAGTCTACACTCAAAAATTTATGAAAGCGCTTTTTCTATTTTTTACTTTTGAATTTTTACTTTTTACTTCTAACGCAACAGATAAGGAGAACCCTTCGAATTCTTCCGCGACAAAGGAGACGGTCAATCTTTACCGCAACCTCAAAAAGCTTTCGTTGAAAGGATTCATGTTTGGCCACCAGGATGATCTTGCCTACGGTGTTAACTGGCGATACGAGCCGGGCAACAGTGATATAAAAACTGTAGTGGATGATTATCCTGCTGTACAAGGCTGGGATCTTGGCGGCATTGAATTGGGGCAGGATAAAAACCTGGACGGCATCCCTTTCAAAAAGATGAAACAATTCATCCAGGAAACCTATGCCCGCGGAGGTGTTACAAGCATCAGCTGGCATGCCCGCAGCCCGATCGGCGCAGAAAAAGGCGCCTGGGACACAACAAGGGGTACTGTTGCTTCTATTCTTCCGGGTGGAACTAATCATGATCTCTACAGGTCATGGCTGGATAAGGTCGCCGTGTTTATTGCTTCGTTAAAAGGAAATAAAGGAGAATCTATACCGGTTTTGTTCCGGCCATTTCACGAACTCACTGGTAACTGGTTCTGGTGGTGTCGCAATGCCTGTTCTGAATTTGAGTTCAAAACACTTTGGAGGTTCACCGTCTATTATCTGCAGCACGAAAAAAAGCTGAACAACCTGCTTTGGGTGTATAATACATCGGATAACTTTTCTACTGCAGACGAATTCCTTCAACGCTATCCAGGTGATGATATGGTTGATATGCTCAGCATAGATGCCTATCAGTACGATGATCCAGAAAAGAATGACTGGTTTGTTACCAGAACAGCACTGGTACTGAAACTGGTAGATAGCATCGCGCAGGAAAAAGGGAAGCTTTCGGCACTTGCGGAAACCGGTTACGAGGCAATTCCCTATCCGGAATGGTGGACAAACGTTTTACTCAAAGCCATTGCCGATTCAAAGATCTCCTATGTCCTTGTCTGGCGCAATCATGGATACGCTCAGTGGAATCAAAAGATGCATTACTATGCTCCCTACAGGGGTCAGGTATCTGCGGATAATTTTAAAAAGTTTTTTGATCTGCCGAACACTTTTTTTGAAAAGGATGTGGCGGGGGAGAGAGTTTATGGACCGTAGAGGGAGGACCATAGACCATGGACCGCAGACCGCGGACGTCGTTTTAGGAAAGAGAAATCCCAAATGAGCTGTATGTTCCGAAAAACTGGCAATCTTCCCCGGGGCTTCCACTGCAGGAGACGGACAATGATATAAAAAGCAGCAATCGTTCGAGCAGGGTTGCGGGTAGATTCTTCTTCCTGCAACCAATTTTAAGCACATGGTGCGCGGATCATCGATCATCGACCATCGATCATCGATCAACGATCAACCTCCTTTGCTGCGCTTACGCTTGCGCTAAAGCTTCAGCGTAGGGGCACCGCGGCCGGGGGCGAACATCCGACATCGAAAAGAAATTGTATATTCTCAAATGAAATTAACACTCCTTGATGTAAGCATCATTCTTCTGTATCTGACCACGATGGTGGTTATCGGCTGGGTATTAAGGAAGAAAGCAAGACAGAACAAAGAAAGCTACCTGCTTGGCGGAAAAAAGCTTCCCTGGTATATGCTCGGCATGAGCGATGCTTCAGACATGTTTGATATCAGCGGTACGATGTGGATGGTAGCGCTGTGTTTTGTTTACGGAATGAAGAGTATCTGGATTCCCTGGCTATGGCCGGTATTCAACCAGGTATTTCTGATGATGTTCCTATCAAAATGGCTGAGACGTTCCAATGCTACAACCGGCGCTGAATGGCTGACAACAAGGTTCGGTTCACAGGGACGTGGGGTGAAAGGTTCGCACGCTGTTGTTGTTGCTTTTGCGCTGCTCAGTTGCCTGGGTTTTCTTGCCTATGGATTTGTTGGGCTGGGAAAGTTCATTGAAATATTTGTTCCATGGGATGCTGTAAAGGATTACGTCCCTTTCAATATCTCTCAGGAATTTGTTCCGCATTTTTATGGGATCGTGTTTACTCTTTTTGCTATGTTCTATTCGATACTCGGAGGCATGCACAGTATCGTGCTTGGAGATTTCATCAAGTATATCATCATGACCGTTGCCTGTATCTCTGTAGCCGTGATCGCGATGATACATTTACAGGATCATCCGCTGAATGTACCCGAAGGCTGGGCCAATCCTTTCTTTGGCTGGAAGCTGGATCTTGACTGGAGTACTATCGCTCCCGCTGCAGATAAAAAGATCGCTGCTGATGGATTCGGCGTGTTTGGCTTCTTTTTTATGATGATGCTGTTCAAAGGAGTATTTGCAAGTCTCGCCGGCCCTGCTCCGAATTATGATATGCAAAAGATCTTATCTACAAGGTCTCCGAAAGATGCTTCAAAGATGAGTGGCTTTGTGTCTATCATTCTTCTTCCCGTCAGATACTCGCTGATCATAGGCCTTACAGTTCTTGGACTGCTATACTATGATCAGATGAATCTTGATGGCGGTGCGGGAACAGACTTTGAACGGATCCTGCCGGCAACCATCAACAGCTTCCTTCCCGCAGGGATTCTTGGTCTGGTGCTGACTGGTTTGCTTGGTGCATTCATGGGCACTTTTTCGGGTACACTGAATGCGGCACAGGCCTATATCGTGAATGATATCTATCTCAAGTATGTAAACCCTGATGCCACAACAAAGAAAGTTATTTCGATGAACTACCTCGCTGGTGTGGTAGTGGTTACACTCGGGATCATACTTGGCTTTTATGCTAAAGATGTGAACAGTGTTTTGCAGTGGATCGTTGGCGCATTATATGGCGGTTATATTGCGGCGAATATGTTGAAATGGTACTGGTGGCGGTTTAATGCCAATGGATTTTTCTGGGGAATGGCTTCAGGTATCATATCGGCCCTCATCTTCCCTTATCTCTTTCCGGATACATTGGCGCTATACTATTGGCCGCTTTTGTTCCTGATCTCACTGGCTGGTTGTTTCGCCGGAACATACACAGCACCCGCAACAGATATGCAATTATTAAAACAGTTCTATAAAACAGTAAAACCATGGGGGTTCTGGAAGCCGGTTCATCAGCAGGTGATTGCTGAAGACGCATCCTTTGAACCAAATAAGCGTTTTGGTCTTGATATGTTCAACGTTGTATTGGGGATCATCGGGCAATGTTGTCTTACTATCCTGCCAATGTTTGTTGTTTTATGGTTGAAGTTGCCATTACTGATAACGATCGCTTTGCTGGCAGTGATCATCGTTATTCTTAAAAGAACATGGTGGAACAAATTGGAGAATTGACTTTTAAATGATAGATATGCGAACAGATTTTTTTACCCGTTTGTCAGAGTTGGAAAAAAAGCATGATGCATTGCTGCATCAGCAAAATGAAGAGTTATTGCCGGGCAATGGTATCTTCAGACGTTACAAGCATCCGATACTCACCGCAAAACATACGCCGCTATTCTGGCGGTATGACCTTAATCCGCAAACAAATCCCTATCTCATGGAGCGGTTTGCAATCAATGCTGTTCTCAACCCCGGAGCCATCCGCTGGAATGATAAATACATCATTATGGCTCGTGTGGAAGCTGCTGACCGGAAATCATTTTTCGCAATTGCGGAAAGTCCCAACGGTGTGGATGATTTTCGATTCTGGGATTATCCCGTTAATATTCCTGAAACAAATATTCCAGATACAAACATTTATGATATCCGTCTGGTTCAACATGAAGATGGTTGGATCTATGGATTGTTCTGTACCGAAAGAAGGGATCCTTCCGCTCCCGAAGCAGATCAATCGGCAGCTGTGGCCCAATGCGGAATTGCCAGAACCAGGGATATGGTGAACTGGGAGCGTCTACAGGATCTTAAAACGCCTTCGCCACAACAACGTAATGTTGTATTGCACCCTGAGTTTGTAAAAGGGAAGTACGCATTTTATACGCGCCCACAGGATAGCTTTATCAATGCAGGATCAGGCGGCGGTATCGGTTTTGGACTTAGTGACAGCATAGAACAGGCTGTAGTAGAAAAGGAAACCGTTATCGACCGTAAGATCTATCATACCGTGTATGAAGCAAAGAATGGAGCCGGACCTGCTCCGATCAAAACAAAACACGGATGGCTTCATCTGGCGCATGGAGTAAGAAATACTGCTGCCGGCCTTCGCTATGTATTGTATATGTTCATGACGGATCTGAATGATCTCACGCATGTAACACATAAACCCGCGGGCTATTTCCTTGCACCGGAAGGTGAAGAAAGAACAGGCGATGTTTCCAATGTTGTGTTCAGCAATGGATGGATCGCTGATGAGAATGGAACGGTCTATATCTATTATGCATCATCTGATACAAGAATCCATGTAGCTGTATCAACTATCGATAAATTACTGGATTATGTGATGAATACGGCTCCGGATGGATTCAGTTCTGCAGAAACCGTACGTACACTTACGGAGCTGATCGATAAGAATCAATCACAATCATTCGTGAACGTTACCAGCACTCCACGCAACGAAAACGGCATTAAATCCTGATGCATACACTTCCTGCCGATATTTCTCCTGATCTGCTAAACGATTACAGGAAACAATTGCAGGAAGAATTGCGGCATATCCTGTCATGGTGGATTCATTATACACAGGATGAAAAAAATGGAGGTTTCTATGGAAGCATAAACCGGAACGATATTCCCGATCCGGATGCAGCAAGGGGTATCGTTTTGTACAGCAGGATCTGCTGGACCTTTTCTGCCGCATTTTCAATGACCTCCAACCAGGAGTATTTATCAATTGCTACAAAAGCTTACAATTATATACGAACGTATTTTATTGATAAGGAGTTTGGCGGTGTGTACTGGTCTGTTGATTCCGGTGGAAAAATGCTCGATGGGAAAAAACAGATTTATGGACAGGCTTTCTGTATTTACGCAATGGCTGAGTATTACAGGGCCACATCAGCACAGGATGCGCTCCTGTTAGCACAGGATCTTTTTACCTGTATTGAAAGTCACGGGTTCGAACCTGAACACCATGGATATGTCGAAGCTCGCAGCCGGGCATGGGGTATAGCTGTTGATCTGAGGCTAAGCGAGAAGGACGAGAATGAAAAAATATCCGCGAATACGCATTTGCATGTTGTAGAAGCGTATGCCAATCTTTTTTCTGTATGGCCGGATGACAGACTAAAAGAACGTATCAAAAACCTGCTCGATATTTTCAGAGAAAAGATCATCAGCAGGGATACTGATCATTTGCTGCTGTTTTTTGACGACCAATGGAAATCACGATCATCACTTGTCTCTTTTGGTCATGACATAGAAGCCGCCTGGCTTTTACCTTATTGTGCTGCAACGATTGATGATGATCGATATGTAGAATTGTATGAGCTAACTGCCATTCCTCTTGCAAAAGCTGCGCTGGAAGGCCTTGATCGCAGAGACGGCAGTCTTTGGTATGAATATGATGCCGCTGCAGATCACTGGGTTCGTGAAAAACACTGGTGGCCGCAGGCTGAAGCAATGATCGGTTTTTTTTATGCCTGGCAATTGACCGGAGACCAATCATACCTGCAACTGTCCCTTAGTTCATGGGATTTTATAAAATCTTATCTGCGGGATGGACAAAAAGAATGGTTCTGGGGTATCTATAATGACTATACGGTAATAGAAAAAGAAAAGGCTGGCTTCTGGAAATGCCCTTATCACAATGGCCGTGCCTGTATGGAACTCATCTCCCGGATCTCATCTATGATAAAGGAATAACGAATGCTTTATGAAAAAGATATGTTTACTCACCATTCTGCTGGCTGTGTTTGTTGCTTGTAAAAAGAAGAACGATCCTCCCGGCGGTGGTCCCGATACTGAGCCGCCACAGGAGATCAAACCACAGGTGGATCCGCCAATTGCAGGATCAATTGGTTTCTTCCTGGACGACTGGCAGCCGAAGACATTTACCATTCCATCATTCACAGAAACAAATATTCCCGCTGCTTCTTCCGGCACTGTAACCATTGATTACAGCAATGTGATCACCAAAGTGCCGCGAAACCTATTCGGCAATAATGCCAATACCTGGATGACGCAGATGGTGACCGAACCCGCATTGATCAATCATCTGAAAAATCTTAAACCCGGTATCATCCGCTTCCCCGGTGGAAGCATCAGCGATATTTTCTTCTGGAACAGCAATGCAAATGATGCTCCTGCTGATGCTCCCGCAAATCTTTTGAACGCAGCTGGTACAAGTAATCCTGCCGGATACTGGTTTGGAAAGAACAGCGCCGCCTGGACATTGTCCGTCGATAACTATTATACCATGTTGCAGCAAACCGGCAGCCAGGGAATCATCACGATCAACTACGGCTATGCCAGGTATGGAACCGGTACAGATCCGGTGGCAGCTGCCGCTCACCTTGCGGCTGATTGGGTGAGATATGATAATGGCCGCACAAAATACTGGGAGATAGGAAATGAAAATTTTGGGGATTGGGAGGCTGGTTATCGCATCAATAAGGCCGCTAACCAGGATGGTCAGCCGGAATATCTTACCGGGCAGTTATATGGACAACACTTCAGCATATTCGCAGACTCAATGCGAAAAGCTGCCACTGAGATCGGGAAAACTATCCGTATCGGTGCCGTGATGATCGAATCGGAAACACCCGTATGGGCTACACCAACGCAATCAACATGGAATGCAGGATTGCTTGGTGCTATTAATAACGCTGCCGACTTTCATGTAGCACATAGTTATTACACACCTTACAATGCGAACAGTAATGCGGCTGATATTCTAAACTCCGCAACAACCGAAACACAAAAGAATATTGAGTTTATCGCCAAAGCAGTGCAAACTGCAGGGGCAACGCCAAAACCTGTCGTGCTGGATGAATGGAATATTTTTGCCGCCGGAAGTAAGCAACAGGTGTCGCATATAAACGGACTACATGCGGACCTGGTGATAGGAGAGTTATTGCAGCATAAGTACGGAATGGCTTGTCGCTGGGATCTTGCGAACGGCTGGGATAGTGGCAATGATCACGGAATGTTCAATAATGGTGATGAACCGGATGCGGTACCAAAATGGAATCCCCGCCCTGTTTTCTATCATATGTATTTCTTTCAACAGTTTTTGGGAGACAGACTTGTGTATTCGGGAACCGGCACTTCTACAGAGATAGCCTCATATGCGTCCTCCTTTTCTTCAGGAGAATTGGGCCTCGCGCTGATCAATAAATCCACTTCCGACAAGATCATGGAACTGGATATAAAGAACTTTAAACCAGGTAAGAAATTTTACTGGTATGTACTGACCGGTGGAGGAGATAATGGAGAGTTTTCAAGAAAGGTGCTGGTGAATGGCGTAACTTCCACGTATGCCTCCGGCGGCCCGGAAAATTATACCACTATTAAAGCAAATGCAGCCAATACAGCTAACGGGATCCGCGTGCGTATTCCCGGACGTTCAGCTGTATTTCTTTGCGTAGATAAACCATAAACCTTTATTCAATGAAAAGAGTTTTTATCACACTGGTTTCCTTATCACTGTTTTTTGAATTACAGGCGCAGACTTCAAAGGAAATCGAAAAAGCAGAAAGTATTCTGCGTCGTATGACACTTGAAGAAAAAGTGGGCCAGATGACCCAGGTAACGCTTGCAGTGATCGCCAAAGGCGGATGGGCAAATGAAGATGGTACGCTCGATGCCGCAGAAGTAAAAAAAGCAGTGCTTGATCGTCATGTTGGTTCCATCCTGAATACAACCGCACACGCACTTCCGCTTGAAACCTGGCATAAGGTGATCACACAGATTCAGGATGAGGCCGCGAAAACACGATTGAAAATTCCTGTGATCTATGGTCTGGACGCCATACACGGTCAGACATATACATTGAATGCAACCCTGTTCCCGCAGAATATAGCAATGGCCGCCACCCGCAATCCCGCGTTGACTGCAGCAGCAAGTAAGATCACGGCAGCTGAACTTCGCGCATCTGGTGTGAGATGGAATTTTGCACCTGTTCTTGATATCGGACGACAGCCATTATGGTCCCGCTTTGCTGAAACTTATGGAGAAGATGTATGCATCGGAACAACGATGGGAGTTGCCGCTATCCGTGCTTACGAAGAAGATGGTTTGAAAAATCCAACGGCTGTAGCGAGTTGCATGAAGCATTACCTCGGTTACTCGGCTTCAAGAACCGGTAAAGACAGGACGCCGATCTATCTTCCCGAAATTGAAATGCGTGAGTATTATCTTCCGCAATTCCGCGCAGCAGTAAAAGCCGGTTCATCAACCATTATGATCAACTCCAGTGAGATCAATGGAACTCCTGTTCATGCCAGTAAATATCTGTTGACGGATGTGTTGCGTAAAGAACTGAAATTCCAGGGAGTGATCGTTACGGACTGGGAAGATATCATTCGCCTTCATACCATTCATCGCGTAGCGGCAACGCCATTGGATGCAGTGGCAATGGGCGTTAATGCAGGAATAGATATGAGTATGGTTCCCTCCGATTATTCTTTTTACGATCTGTTGATAGAAGCCGTGAAAAAAGGGAAAGTTCCCGTTGCAAGAATAGATGATGCGGTTCGAAGGATTCTGCTGCTCAAGTTCAAAACAAATCTTTTTGAAAATGCTTATCCTGAAAAAGCTGCTATAGAAAAATTTGGCGAACCGTCATACCTCAACGTCGCATTGCAATCAGCCCGCGAAGCGATGACCTTGTTGCAAAATAATAATAACACATTGCCTCTTGCAAAAAGTGCACGGGTGCTGGTTGCAGGTCCTTCCGCTCAAAGCATCAGCGCTTTGAATGGATGCTGGAGTTATACATGGCAGGGAAAAGACGAGAACTGGTATCCGGCAGATTCAAAAACAATTCTTCAGGCGATAACTGACAAGCTCGGTGCTGACCGTGTAATAACTTCGTCCGGTAAAGGATTTGATCATACAGCAAATTATGATACAACAGCTCTCAGGCAGGCAGCACAAAACGCCGATGCCATCATTCTTTGTATAGGCGAAAATGCATATGCGGAAAGCCCGGGTAACACACGTGATCTTGCTTTACCCGAACAGCAATCGCAATTGGTAAAAGCTGCTGTCAATACCGGAAAACCGGTGATCCTTGTATTGACTGAAGGCCGGCCGCTCTTCATCACGCATCTTGCGCCATCTGTAAAAGGTATACTGATGGCTTACTGGAGCGGACGGAAGACTGCTGAAGCCGTTGCAGACGTTTTATTCGGTGATTACAATCCCGATGGCAAACTCCCATTCAGCTATCCGAAAAGCATGGGTGAAATTGTTTTGTATGATCGTAAACACACGGAAGAAAAACGGGAGATCTTGAATTCAGATGTGACATGGGACGGCTATGATCCGTTATTCCCGTTTGGTCATGGCCTTAGTTATACAAGCTTTTCCTATGGAGATATAAAATTAAGTGCAACTTCAATGAAAGGTGCGCAGGCGGTGAAAGTTTCTGTTACTGTTACCAATACAGGATCCCGTCAGGGCAAACATACTGTTGAGCTTTACAGCCGCGATGTTTATGCAAGTATTACTCCCAGTGTGAAAAGATTACGTGCATTTGATAAGATCGATCTTAAGCCCGGAGAAACCCGGATTGTGAATTTTACCATTATGCGCGATGATCTTGCCTTTGTGAATGCACAACTCAAAACAGTTACCGAGCCCGGTGAGTTTGAATTGATGATTGGCGATAAAAAAGTTTCTTTTATGTATGCGGAGTAAAAAACGGATGTTTGATTCACAGGTGTTGCAGCGGATCTTTTTTGCATTGACCTTCGTAGTGATGATCACGGCCTGTAATTCCGGTGAAAAGAAAAACTCTTCATGGATCTGGTATCAGCCAAATGATACACTGATACGATACACCGGCCGAATTGATTTTACAGATAAAGTAAAACCGAAATTCTGGCAACCGGGTGTATACATCGAATGGGCATTTGAGGGGGATAGTTGTATGATAGTTCTTGAAGATGAAATGCGCTGGGGTAACTCTCATAATTACTACGAGTTGGTGGTCGATGGAAAGGAGCAACGGAGCAGGATGAGATCAAAACGTGATACAGTTTTTGTTGCAGGAAACGCAAAGGAGACTAGTCATCGCGTATTGTTTTGCAAGAATACAGAAGCCGGTATAGGTTTTATGAGTCTCGCCGGGATCAGTTGTGAGAAACTTGTTCCGCTTCCTCGCGCTGAGCAACGAAAGATCGAATTCATTGGCAATTCTATCACAAGTGGAATGGGGAGCGATCAAACTGAGATCCCCTGTGATAAGGGTGTTTGGTATGATCAGCACAACGCTTATAAGAGTTATGGTGCCATCACTGCCCGAAAATTGAATGCGCAATATCATTTGTCTTCAGTATCCGGTATCGGCCTGATGCGTAGTTGTTGCGAGATGAAAGTGACCATGCCCGGGGTGTTTGATAAAGTAAATATGCGTGAGGATACGATCAGCTGGGATTTTGCCGGGTATCAGCCGGATATTGTAACTGTTTGTCTTGGTCAGAATGATGGAGTACAGGATTCAACAACTTTTTGCAATAATTATCTTTCATTTTTAAAACACCTGCGGAAACTTTATCCTTCTGCTTCTGTTGTGTGCCTGACAAGTCCGATGGCTAATGAACAACTTCTTCCGGTGATGAAGACGTTTCTTACCGCCATTGTAAATGAAGCAGGCAAAACTGATAAGAATGTTCATTCATTCTTCTTCTCCAAACGTTACAGCCAGGGTTGTGGTGAGCATCCTTCCCTCCGGGAACATGAGGAAATCGCGGGTGAATTGACCGCTTTTGTTCAAAATCTGATGAACTGGTGAACTGGATTTTGCAAAATAAGTTTTCATTATGATCGTTTTCAGTATACTGCACCTATCTTTCACCTGAAAACGCATATTGGCTTATGTTCAAACCTTATACCCTTGTTCTCTCAGGACTGATAACAGTGTGCTTTCAGGCTTCAGCACAAACCCCTGCGGTTTTATGTAACCAGGTCGGTTTTTACCCAAATGGACCAAAGAAAGCGATTGTTACAGGTGGAAAGGCTGAGCGTTTCTATATCGAAGATCTTTCCGATAACAAGCAGGTGAATGCAGGAAAACCAGAAGAAGTTGTACGGTCTTCAAATTCTTCACTGGAATGCCAGGAGATTGTTTTTACAGGGTTGACAAAGCCCGGTGATTATAAGATCGTTGTTCCGGGAGTTGATAGTCCCGCGTATTTTTCTATCAGACCAACTATCCACCGTGAAGCAGCTGCTGCTGCATTGAAAGGATTCTTTTATCAAAGAGCGTCTATGCCGCTTGATAAACAGTACGCGGGAATCTGGGCGAGACCCGCCGGCCATCCTGATACGGCCGTGATGATACATGGTTCTGCCGCTACCGCGAAAAGACCTGAGGGTACAATAATCTCTACGCCGGGTGGTTGGTATGATGCCGGTGATTACAACAAGTACGTGGTTAATTCCGGGGTTACGATGGGTACACTGCTTTCAGCGTACGAAGATTTTCCCGATTATTTTGATTCACTTTCTACCAATATCCCAGAGTCTGGTAATGGCGTTCCCGATCTGCTGGATGAAGTGTTGTATAATCTTCGCTGGATGCTTTCGATGCAGGATCCTTTTGATGGAGGAGTGTATAACAAGTGTACAAATGCCGCATTCGATGGTATTGTCATGCCGGATGCTGCAACCAAACCTCGTTATGTTGTACAAAAAGGAACGGCCGCAACGCTCGATTTCGCGGCTGTGGCTGCACAAGCTTCAAGGATCTTTGCAAAATACAAAACACATTTTCCGGGTCTGAGTGATAGCTGTTTAAAATCCGCAATAAAAGCCTGGAATTGGGCGATTGAAAATCCTTCCGTGGAATACAACCAGGATCTGATGAACAAAACATTCAAGCCCGAAATATCTACCGGAGGCTATGGTGATCGTTCTTTCAAAGATGAATGGTACTGGGCAGCGGTTGAGTTATATATCACCACAGGTAAAGACATTTATGGAGATGCGGTAAAGAAATATGCTGATGCTGTGAATGGCTTACCTGGCTGGCCCAACGTCGGCATGCTGGGAAGTTTCAGCCTGATCCGCTTTGCATCAAAACGACCGCTGGCAAAAGAAGTGTCGCAGCCCGTAACAGCGATGGTACTCCGTATGGCTGATGATCTGACGGAGCTGGCAAAGCGGAATGCATTCCATACGCCGATGGGGGGCAAACAGACTGACTTTATATGGGGAAGTAATTCAGTTGCGGCCAACCAGGGCTGGTTACTCGTGAATGCATACTTTATCAGCGGTGATGATAAATATCTTCATAATGCCTTAGCAAATATGGACTACCTGCTTGGCCGTAATGCCACAGGTTACTCATTTCTTACAGGCTTCGGGAAACATTCAACCATGCATCCACATCATCGTCCCTCTATGGCGGATGGCATCACGGAGCCTGTTCCCGGCTTACTCGCCGGCGGCCCTAACGCCAAAGCCAAAGAACAGGATAAATGTACTTATCCTTTTACCGAACCAGAAACCATGTATACTGATGAAGGCTGCTCCTATGCGTCAAATGAAATCGCGATCAACTGGAATGCTCCTTTTGTATACCTCGCCGCAGCTGTAGAAGCCCTCATGAATAAACGGTAAGCATCCACAGTTCATAAAGAATAGAATGCTTAATTTGTAACGATCGACTGCTTTCTATTACCGATCTGTTTTTTGAAAACCCAATCCGCGAAATTCGCGTTATAAATTCGTGTTACCATGTCTTACACTCCTTCCTCTTCCCGCTACGACCACATGCAATACAACCCTTGCGGTAAAAGCGGTTTAAAGCTTCCCGCAGTTTCTCTCGGGTTATGGCACAACTTCGGAGATGTGGATGATTTCAAAAATGGCCGGGAGATCATTCGTCATGCTTTTGATAAAGGCATCACGCATTTTGATCTGGCGAATAACTATGGCCCACCTCCGGGTTCTGCGGAAGAGAATTTTGGGAAAATACTACGTAAAGACTTTAGCGGCTATCTGCGGGATGAGCTGGTCATCTCCTCAAAAGCCGGATATACAATGTGGCCTGGCCCATATGGTGACTGGGGGTCACGGAAGTACCTTCTTTCGAGTCTTGATCAGAGCTTGAAAAGAATGGATCTTGATTATGTGGATGTTTTCTATTCTCATCGTCCTGATCCGAATACGCCGGTTGAAGAGACAATGCAGGCGCTTGATCAAGCTGTGCGTTCTGGTAAGGCTTTGTATGTAGGGATCTCCAATTACAATGCGGAACAATCAAGAGAAGCTTTTACCGTGTTGAAGCAGTTAGGAACGCCTTGTGTGATCCATCAGCCAAAATATTCGATGTTTGTTCGTTGGGTGGAAGAAGGATTACTGGATGTCCTGGAAGAGTTTGGTGTTGGATGTATTCCGTTTTCACCATTGGCGCAAGGGTTGCTGACGAATAAGTATTTAAATGGGATACCGGAAGATTCCAGGGCGGCAAATCCAAATGGTTTTTTGCAGGTTGGGGATGTAACAGGGGATAAGATCGGAAAAGTCAAAAAGCTGAATGAAATAGCGATCAGAAGAGGGCAGTCGCTGGCGCAGATGGCATTGGCCTGGGTGTTGAAAGACAAACGGGTGACGAGTGTGTTGATTGGTGCAAGTTCCGTGAATCAATTGGATGATAACCTGGAAGCTATGCGGAATACAGGATTTGAAGCAGGGGAGCTTGCAGAGATTGAAGAGATTCTTCAATAGTAAGGCGTCATAAGGAACGCGGCGGGCGCGGCGAGAACAGCCAGGGAAAAGTAATTTATTTCGCGGCGTTCCTTATGACGGCCTGTCGACAGGAAACCCGCTAACATTGCGGAGTAGTAAACTTGCGATCCCAGATAAGCACATTTCACAAGGATAATCCTAGTGCCCGTTTCCTTCCCGGATACTATTTTAGCAACCAATCAATCTGGTATCTATGAAAACACGCATTATCTTACTCGTTCTGATCATCTCTCTTGGCTTACAGGCATGTAACCGCGCAATGTCTCCGTATGAAGCGGCGAACAACCCAAGGGGAAAGAAGTGCAGAAATATCCGTTAATTATCCCTGGCCAAAAAGACTACCAACCGCGCCTTCCAGCATCGGGAATTTTTCTACAACATAGTTCTTGATAGATTCGATGGCTTTCTTTGCCTGCTCGTCAGTAAGACCTGCCTCGGATTTCAGTTTGTCGATCAATTCCTGCATATGAAGAAGTTTAAAGTTTAGAAATATTTATTAATTCAAAATTAAAAAGTAAAAAGTAAAAAAAAGCCTCGTTATGAAGAGATTACTCCTTCTGAAACGAGGCTTTTTTTACTTTTTACTTTTGAATTTTTACTTTGCTAAGCTACTTTCAGCAAGCTGAGTTTGCTCTTATCAAATTTGCGTTTTGCGTAGTCAAGGTCGAGTGTAAAATGCGTGTCTTTGGAGGAAGGCAGTTCAAACATTGCGTCGGTCAGGATGCCTTCACAGATGCTCCTCAGGCCACGGGCGCCGAGTTTGTATTCAACTGCGCGTTCAACCATAAAGTCGAGCACTTCGTTTTCGATGTTGAGTTCGATGCCTTCCAGTTCAAACAGTTTTTTATACTGTTTCATCAGTGCATTTTTTGGCTGTGTAAGGATCGCTCTCAGTGTTTCAGCATCCAGCGGATCGAGATGGGTTACTACGGGCAGACGGCCGAGTAGCTCCGGAATGAGGCCGAACTGTTTCAGGTCGGTTGCATTCACATAACGCAGCAGGTTTTTCTTCATGTTTTCCTGAAGCGTTTTATCCACGTTAAATCCGATGGTATTGGTCTGCACCCTTCTTGCAATGATCTTGTCAATCCCGTCAAACGCTCCTCCGCAAATAAAGAGAATGTTCTGTGTATTGATCTTGATCAGCTTTTGTTCAGGGTGTTTTCTGCCGCCCTGTGGTGGAACGAGAACGTCTGTTCCTTCCAGCAGTTTCAGCATACCCTGTTGCACGCCTTCACCGCTTACGTCGCGGGTGATAGAAGGATTGTCGCCTTTACGCGCGATCTTATCGATCTCATCAATGTATACGATACCTTTTTCAGCTGCGTTCACATCGTAATTGCAAACCTGGAGCAGGCGGGTGAGGATGCTTTCCACATCTTCACCAACGTAACCGGCTTCAGTAAATACGGTTGCATCAACGATAGCGAATGGAACGTTCAGCATGCGCGCAATACTTTTCGCCAGCAGGGTTTTACCGGTACCGGTTTCCCCAACCATAATTATATTGCTTTTCTCGATCTCGATCTCATTACCAGCTGCCGCGTTGGCGTCGGCCGGTCTTTGCTGCAGACGCTTGTAGTGGTTGTACACCGCTACCGCCAGCACTTTCTTCGCTTCATCCTGGCCGATCACGTATTCGTCCAGGAACTTTTTGATCTCAATAGGCTTTTTGATCGTGAGTTTGAAAGAGCTGTTAGGCGCTTTCTCATCTCTTACCATCAGTTCCTGATCGATGATCTCCCTTGCGTGTTCCACACAATTTTCGCAGATATGTCCTTCCTGGCCAGCAATCAGGATCTTAACCTCATCACGGCTGCGTCCGCAAAACGAGCAATGCAAAATGTTTTTAGCCATGTTTTTTCCCTTAGATATTGAGTCAAATACGGTACGGAAATAGACTACAAAAATAAAAAACCGTCCCGAGAAAGACGGTTTTTACCTATAACTTATTTAATCTTCTGATATTTAATGAATTACAGCTTCGTAATGATCTTATCAACGATGCCATAGTCGATTGCTTCCTGTGCATCCATCCAATAATCGCGGTCGAAGTCTTTTAGAATTTGCTCTACAGTCTTCCCACAGTTATCAGCGAGAATTCTGGCTCCCATGTCTTTTACGCGTTTTGTCTGACGAGCCTGGATCTCGAGATCAGCACTTACGCCACGGATATAGCCACCCAGAGATGGCTGGTGGATCATCACCTCGCCGCTTGGATAGATAAAGCGTTTGCCTTTCTTACCGCCACTCAGCAGGATGCTGCCCATTGATGCCGCAAGACCCATACAGATCGTGCTTACCGGGCTTTTGATCATCTGCATGGTATCATACATCACCATGCCGCTGGTTACAACGCCACCCGGACTGTTAATATAGAATTTGATCTCTTCTCCTGGTTTGTCTGCGTCAAGCAGCAGCAGCTTTGCTACCACATCTTTCGCGCTCTTATCATCCACCACGCCCCACAGATAAATGCTGCGGGTATCAAAAAAATGTTTTTCCAGTCTTTTGCTGAACATCATTATGTCAGACTTTGGCGTCTCTTCTTTCTCTTCCTCTTCGTCATCCATCCTCCAATCGCTATATAAAAAATGATTCCGATTCATCTTAAAAAATATTATGTTATTGAATGTCTGTCAAATATTATAGTTCACTATTCGCGAGTCGCGTTTCGTCGCGACCATTCGTGTGCATTCGCGTTAGTCTTTCTTTTCCTTGCGGGGATTTGTCAACAGCACCTCATCCACCAAACCATATTCCTTCGCTTCAGGGGCCGTCATCCATTTATCACGGTCGAAGTCTTTTTCGATCTGATCGATCGGTTTTCCTGTGTGATAGTTCACCACGTCATACAGTTCTTTTTTCAGTTTCCTGATCTCATTCACGGTGATCTCGATATCGCTCGCCTGTCCGCCGATCGCGCCGCTTGGCTGGTGCATCATGATACGTGCGTGTTTCAATGCGGCTCTTTTGCCTTTTGTCCCGGCACCGAGCAGTACGCATGCCATGGAAGCGGCCATACCGATACAGATAGTGGATACATCAGGCGCAACGAATTGCATAGTGTCGTATACGCCAAGGCCGGAGTATACGCTGCCACCCGGGCTGTTGATGTACATATTGATATCGCGCGTGCGATCCGTTGAATCGAGGAATAACAACTGCGCTGTAATGATATTGGCGATCTCGTCATTAACAGGGTAGCCGAGGAAAATGATACGGTCCATCATCAGACGGCTGTAAACATCCATTACCGCAACATTCATCGGTCTTTCCTCGATGATGTTTGGAGTCATAGCTGTTACAAGGTGATTACCGTAAGCGTGGAGGGTATTACTGGACAAACCGCGGTGCTTTACCGCGTATTTTTCAAATTCTGAATTAAAACTCATAAAATCGTCTGTTTGCTTATGAATGTTGGATTAGCTGTTTGAGATTCAGCAACTAAATTTAGCGACTAAATTCTAGCTAAGATAGCTTAGTGCTATCAAATATCCGTCCAAATGCCAAAAGAGAGGGGGACGTGACAGGATAGCAGTATTTGGGAATTTGCGGCTGACAGCGGCACTCTGTAGATGTATGAAATACGAATCGCGTGTCATCCCGGCCCCGCCTCCCCCGGGGCTTGGCAGGCAGGCGGGATGACACTTGCTTGCTGTCAGCTTAATTTGTATCATCAGGTTGGGATCACTCCGAAGAAGAAATCAACAAAAAAGCCGCACTACAAGTGCGGCTTTTTCCATCTCTTTACGAAAAAATCTCCCTCACCTTATCAAAGAAACTTTTCTCATTCTTATCAGGCTGTGGTTTGAAATTTTCCGATTGCGATAATTTCTCCAGCATTGATTTCTCTTCCGCCGTCATTGTCTGCGGTGTCCACACATTCACGTGTATCAGCTGATCGCCTTTTTCGTATGAATTTACTGCCGGAAATCCCTTGCCTTTCAAACGGAATACTTTTCCGCTTTGTGTACCTGCGGGGATCTTGATCTTGGCCCTTCCGTCAATGGTGGGAACTTCTACCTGTATACCAAAGGCGGCTTCCGGGAAAGATATATGAAGGTCAAATGCCACGTTCAGATCCTGGCGCTGCAATTCCTTATGTTGTTCTTCTTCGATCACTACGATCAGATCACCATTCATACCGCCCCGTTCACCGGCATTACCTCTGCCGCTTACGCTGAGTTGCATTCCTTCTGCCACACCTGCCGGGATATCGATGCTTACGGTTTCTTCTGCAAACACACGGCCTTCACCTTTACAATTACCGCACTTTGCCGTGATGGTGCTGCCTTCGCCATTACAGGTTGGGCAGGTGCTCACGGTCTGCATCTGACCGAGGAAGGTGTTTTGTACTTTTCTTACCTGTCCGCTTCCGCCGCAGGTCTGACAGGTCTGAACACTGCCTTTATCTTTTGCACCACTGCCGCTGCAGACATTACAGGAAACGTATTTTTTTACTTTGATGTTCTTGGTAACGCCTTTGGCGATCTCCTCATAAGTGAGTTTTAGTTTCACCCGGAGATTGCTGCCGCGAACGCCTCTGGCTCGCTGACCTCCGCCACGACGTTGTCCACCACCGCCAAAGAAGCTACCGAACACATCCTCACCGAAAATATCTCCAAACTGACTGAAGATATCATCCATGTTCATATTGCCGCCATTAAAACCACGACCGGCAGCGCCGCCAAGTCCCGCATGACCATAGCGATCATACTGCGCTTTTTTGTCGGCATCGCTTAGCACTTCGTAAGCTTCTGCGGCTTCTTTGAATTTTTCTTCAGCCGCTTTGTCACCTGGATTGCGGTCGGGGTGAAACTGCATCGCTACCTTGCGGTAGGCTTTCTTGATCTCATCCGCGCTGGCAGATTTTGATACACCCAATACTTCGTAATAGTCTCTTTTGCTCATTATGATCTTGTAATATGGAACATGCAAAAATGCATGGATGATGGCGGTTTGTTATTTACCCACTACAACTTTTGCATGGCGAATGATCTTATCATTCAAGTAGTAACCTTTTACTACTTCATCTACCACTTTGCCTTTTAATTCTTCAGCAGGAGCGGGAATTTCCGTGATCGCTTCATGCAGATCTGCGTCAAAATCTTTACCGATCGTTTCCATCGGTTTAAGGCCTTTCGACTGCAACGCATTACGAAGTTTGTTGAACACCAGTGTTACACCTTCCTGTACCTGTTTATCGTCTGAGTTGTCTAGTTGCTTCTGCGCTCTGTCTGAATCGTCGAGTACATCCAGCAGATCTTTGATCACCTCACGTCCGGCTGTCTGGATCGTTTCGATCCTTTCTTTCGCACTTCTACGGCGGAAATTATCGAATTCAGCCACCAGGCGGAGATATTTGTCTTTACTGGCATCCAGTTCAGCCTTCAGCTTATCCAGTTCCGATCCTCCAGTTTCCTGGTTCTCAACGGTATTGATATCTGCTCCGCTATTCTCATCGGGAGTTTGATTCACTTGTTCTTGTACGTCTTTTTCTGCCATTTTTTACAAATTGTTTGCAAAGGTAAGCTTGTCAAGAATATTGCCAATGAAGGTATTGGGACAAAATGGCTGGAAGGGGTAGGATACTCTGCTAAATTGTTCGTTTTGCGGGGGAGACCATAGACGGCGGACCATAGACCATAGACGGCGGACCATAGACCATAGACCATAGACCGCGGACCGCAGACGTTTAAAGGTGATCGATTTGACTGATGAGAACGGGCATGTTATTGTTACAGGACTGGCCTTTCCGTCGTGATAGTTACACTCAATCAATTTTGAACGTCCGCGGTCTATTGTCTATGGTCTATGGTCTATCGTCTGCGGTCCATCAACCATCGATCATCCAGTACCGGCCATTCCCCACCATTTTCCGGATTTCTTTCGGCCATCGGTCATCGGTCATCGGCCATCGCTTACCTTTGCACGCTTATGCACAAAGTATTTCTAAAGCGCAAAATTGCGCCGCGCATCGCAAACGGTCATCCGTGGATATTTGCCAATGAAGTGGAGAAAACTGAGGGAGATTTTGAAGGGGGCGATACTGTTGAAGTGTTTACACATGATAAGAAATTTATAGGTAAGGGGTATATCAACCCGAAGTCGCAGATATTGGTGAGATTGCTGACAAGGCAGAAGAATGAAGAGATCAATGCGGAGTTCTTTTTGCGCCGGATCCGGGAATGCTGGGAATACAGGCAAAAGATCGGTTATACAGAGAATTGCCGCCTCGTGTTTGGGGAAGCGGATGGTCTGCCGCAGTGCATTATCGATAAATTTAACGACTACCTCGTGATCCAGACGATCGCTTTGGGGATTGATAAATGGAAGCCGGCGATCGTGGATGCGCTGAATACGATCTTTAAGCCAAAAGGAATCTATGAAAGAAATGATGTGCCGGTACGTGAGCTGGAAGGTTTATCACAGCAGAAAGGATTTCTTTCCGCGCCTTTTGATCCAAAGATCATTATCAATGAGAACGGATTGAAATTTCATGTTGATATCGAGAACGGACAAAAAACCGGTTACTTTCTTGATCAGCAGGATAACCGTCGCGCGATCCGCCATATTGTAAAAGGTGCAGACGTGCTGGGAGCCTTCACTTATACAGGTACGTTTGAAATACATGCAGCGCATTATGGTGCGAAATCGGTACTCGGTCTTGATATTTCTGAGAATGCAGTTGCTCAGGCCAACCGGAATGCAGCGCTCAATGGACTGGAAAATATTGTACGCTTCGAAGCTGCCAACGCTTTCGACGTATTGAAGCAATGGGGAAAAGAGAACAAGCAGTATGATGTGGTAATGCTGGATCCTCCTGCTTTCACTAAAAGCAGGGAGACGATTCAAAAGGCCATTACCGGTTATAAAGAGATCAACCTTCGGGGTATGAAACTCATCAGGCCGGGAGGTTTTCTCGTTACTTCTTCCTGCACCAATCTTGTTAACCCTGAATTATTCCTGCAGATCATTGATATGGCCGCAAAAGACGCCCGCCGTAAGATCCGACAGGTGACCTTCAAAGCTCAGTCCTCCGACCACCCGATCATCTGGGGTATGGATAACACACAATACCTGAAATTTTTGATCGTACAGGTGCTCTGAACGTTTAAAAGCTTAAGGGTTCAAAAGTTTAAAAGTTGCCTGTACGCAAACTTTTAAACTTTTGAACCCTTAAGCTTTTAAACTATTTTATTGAGTTACCTGGAACTTCCCTGATTCTACGATCTTGCCAGCCCCGTCGGTAAGGTGATAAATGTACATGCCACGGTTATAATCATTCAATGTAACAGTGGTCTTTTCTGTAAGGGCCTGCGCCTCATACATCTTTTTACCCAGAAAGCTATAGATCGTAATGGTACGGCCTTTCTGCTGGTCTTTGTCAAAATCAAACGTGATATAAGACTTTGCAGGGTTGGGGTACAACTTTACGATCTTGCCAGCCGGTTGCTCTGCCAGTGGCCCACGGCTAACCTGGGCGTTGGATTGCGTAACGGCTAAAAGTATAATGGTCAATATGGGTAGAACTCGCTTCAACGAAACAAATTTACTTTTATTTTCCAATAATATACCGTTTTTGGCATTCCTGCAACGTAATTGTACGTGAAATTATACCTAATTGGAAAATAATTAGTTACAGGTTAGATTTATTTCTGTTTAATAAATTTTTTTATTGAAGTTCTGCTAAAACCTTATCGATTTGCGTAAAATCCGGGACCTCACCGGCATTTTCCAACACTTCCGCATATTGTACTATACCATTACCATCGATCACAAACGCGGCTCTTTTTGAAACTCCATGCATGTCCAGCACCCAATTTTCATAAATGCACCCATAAGCGCGCGATGTTTCTTTATTGAAATCACTCAGCAACGGAAAGTTATACTGCTGCGTTTCCTTGAACTGCGCCAGTGTAAAAACTGAATCAACCGAGATGCCGAATACTTTCGCCTTTGCATTACTGTAAAGCGCGATATTGTCTCTCACTCCGCACAGTTCTTTTGTGCATACGCTGGTAAATGCCTGCGGGAAAAACAGGAGCAGCACATTGCTGCCTTTCTGATCGGCAAGAGACACTTTGTTTTTTGTTTCGTCGTATAAAGTGAAGTCGGGAGCTTTCTGTCCTTTTGTAATACTCATTGGTTAAATTTTTATAAAGATAATGACCGCAGACGACGGACGGCGGATCGCGGACGGTCATTTTCGGCAGGAAACTTCAATGTTGCATGGCACCTGGTCAATCTAAATCATGAATGCCCAATTTCAAACGACCGTCTGCCGTCTGCGGTCCATAGCCGCCAGACTAAGCATCGGCCGGCATAGGGTTCCCGCTGATTACGCAGATTTTATCATTCTTACCATTGTAAAGCCATGATAAAAAGAAAAATTTTCTTATTCGAATGCGCGGATTACGCAGATGAGAGCTTGTTATCAGAGGCTAATCTGCGAAATCTGCGCACCTAATAACAACCTGTGCGTATAGCAAAAATATTTTCACCAATAGTAGGGACAAAATCTGCGTAATCAGCGGGAACCCTACGCCAGCCGGTCTTAACCTGACGGCAATGGTCTGTAGTCCAAGGTCTATCGTCCTCCCTAAAACTTCGGACATTTCACCGCATTCAAACTCGCATTGTTTCTATCCAGTGATTTAATGAATGAAACAGACAGCTCTATCCCTCCGCGGCCGTAGGTGCTGGTACGGAGTTTTGACACGTTTACATCGTAGCTCAGCGCGAAGGAGAAAGGCATGTAATCCAGTTTGAGGACAGGAATAAGCGCATCATTCAGCCGGAGATAGGTGCCAGCGTGTAAAATATAGTCAGGGTTTTCAGGATCTCCTCCGATCTTCAGGCCATACATAGCTCCTCCGATAGTCTCTGTATATCTGCCCTGTCTGGAATGGTCGGCCTGTATGGTCAGATAAGCATATTCAGACACCCCAAAACGCAGACCGCCTGAGAATACCCACTTTGGATTCAGTTCTATGGATGGATCACGATAGAAGGATTGATTGGGACGTGTGAAATGGTGATAAGCAGCGCCGAGATAGAAATTGTCTTCGGGATCGTCTTTGATGGTTGCATTGTAACTCATGCCCACAGCTCCATCCAGGTAAGAAAAGCTTGTGTTGGTCAATGACTCTCCGTCGCCCAATCCATCATACTGGCTGTTAGTGGTCATTTTTGACCGGTCGAAATTGCGTTGTACCCATCCTCCCATAAAACCAAGAGACAGGTACCGGTTATGATCCGCGCTGACTGATTTATGGTAAGTGAGTGCGGGAAGAGCCTGAATGGTTGTCCAGCCTATCGTTCCTGCTTTGTCATACAAAAACTGGATACCTGTGGTTACAAAGTCGTCTCCTTTTCCAACGGGCATACGGTATTCTCCATTAAGTGATCCTGTTTTATAAGCATTGGTAACACTGTTCCATTGATCCCTGAATACTGCCTGCGCCCTGATATCTCCTGTAAAAATGCCGGCCAGCGCGGGATTGCGTGCCAGCGGCGCTTCAAAGAACTGTGAGAAATGTACGTCCTGGCTTATCGCTTTGGAAATGCCTGTGCAGAGGAACAGGCAAAGCCACACAACGCGGATCATATATTTCCTGTTCATACGCATGAGTTAAAGAATAAGGGCAATATTGCCGGTTAGTTTGATCATTTCTCCGTTGTCGCATTGTATTTCCACCTGGTATACATAAACATCGGGTTGTGCACGGTTCCCTTTAAATCGTCCATCCCATCCGGCATTGGCGTCGTTGGCCTGGAAGCTTCTGTTTTCGAATACAGTTTCTCCCCAGCGATTGAAAACCCGCATCGATCTTATCAGGTATAAACCTCTTCCCCTCGGATAGAACCGGTCATTGCTGCCGTCTCCGTTTGGTGAAAATGTATTGGGTATATAGAAATTCGCATCCTTGCAGATAACCACTACTTCGATGGATCCGGTATTGTGGCAGCCGTTGATATCTGAGAAAGCAACCTGGTAAGTAGTGGTCGACTTTGGAGATGCAACAGGACGAGGACAATCAAGACAGCTTAACGCATAAGGCGGTGTCCAGTTCCATTGATTTACACCATTGGAATAAGAAGCTGGTATAGTATCGGAGAATCCTACAGCAATAGTCATTTGTCCGGGCATGCTGACAGTTGGTAGCGGATAGACAGTAATATTTTTGATCGCGGTGTCAATACAGCCGTTGGTGTTGGTGGCATAAGCAAATACAGTATAACTACCGGGTAGATAAGTCTGTGCTGGCGGGTTTTGAAGATTCGAATTGTTTCCGTTCGGGAAGATCCATTGCCAGGTGACCAATGATGTGTCCGGTTGCAGGAACAATCCGGAATGCCGGATGGAATCATATACACACACAGTACTGTCTCCGGCTATCATAATATCCGGCCTGGCAATAACACGAACGCCTTGTGGTTTTGTATAGGTGTTGACGCAACCGCTTTGTGTGGTAGTGGTTAGTGTGATATCATAACTGCCAGGTGCGTTGTAGTAATGGGACGGTTGCTGTGCGGAGGACGTATTCCCGTCGCCAAAATTCCACAAATAAGAAGTGATAGGCTCACTGGCTGTGGTGGAGTCAGTGAAATTGACAATACCCGCGTCACAAAAAAGCGAATCTGATACACCGAACAAGGGATTGGAGCCCCTGATCCGGATGGAATCAATACCTGAAACAGGGATTACACAAACAGGAGGGTCAAGCAATACCACTTTAGGTAAATAGTTGCCAAATGAATGATACACATAAGTTATGTCCGGTGTGTTGGTTAGCAGCGTTCCGTCTCCCATATCCCAGAAGTAGGATTGAGTCGATATCGGACCAGCCGCGGTGAGAGTAACTGTTAACGGATTACATCCTTGAAGCGGAGCATAATTAAGTTGTAGTCCAGCAGTATCCAGTACAACGATGTTGATGAATGCAGAATCCTGGCAACCACCCCCGCTGGTTATAGTTAGTTTCACTCTGTAGGTTCCGGGAGTGGAATAGAAATGCGCCGGATTGGCAAGCGTCGAGTTTCCTTCACCCGGGCCAAATTCCCATAAAAAAGAAGCTGCATTTGATGAGGTGTTCGTGAATTGTACTTCCAATGGTGTACAGGCACTGAAAGAGTCATTGACAGTAAAGGCTGCTTCCGGCAATACAATATGGATGTAGTTGTCGGCAACAAGGGAATCAGTGCATCCTGTCTGATCAGTGATCACAAGTTTTATTCTGTAGAATCCCGTGTCTGCATAAGTATGCGTAGAAGGAGAAACAGTTGATGTGGTACCATCGCCGAAATCCCATAAGCTTGTAACGGATGCGGGAGTGGTTGTATTATAGAATATGACTGGCGAACCGGGACAGGATACTTGTAAAGAAGCCGCAAAATTCACGGTTGGTGAAGAGGTGATAATGTACGAGCTCCGCGTTATACTGTCGCTGCAGCCCGCTGCATCGGTAGCGATCAGCTTAACGGAGAAAGTGTCATTTGTTGCATATACGTGCGTAAATGGAGGATTGGTGAATGATTGTGTGGTGCCATCCCCAAAATCCCATCTCCAGTTTACGACTTGATTTACTCCATCAGTAAGGGTCTGGTCTGTAAATGTCAACGTACTGCCTGTACATGTTCCCGGAGGTGTAGCGGAAAAGTTGGCTAGCGGACCGTTTACGCGGATGTAAGCGGTTTTTATTGTGGTGTCGATGCATCCATTAAGATCTTCGGCAGACAGCATAACAGTATAGAACCCAGAGCTGGTGTAAGTATGCGATGCCGGACCGAATCCCTGGTCTGATGTTGGCGAGCCGTCTCCAAAGTTCCACAAAAGCCTGCGCGTTCCTGGCTGGTTGAAGTTTGAAGGCGTAAAGCTTACAGGAAGACCTTTACAGATCTCTGGGGTAAGAGTGGTGAAATCTGGATTTTGTTTAATTAAAACGATGCTTCTGCTGGAAGTATGCGAGCATGATCCGTTTGTAACCGTTAACTGCACTGTGTAAACTCCATAAGCGGCATAGGTATGCGCGGGATTTTGCAGCGTAGACGTAACTCCATCTCCAAAATCCCATAACCACGTTTGCGGAAGAATGGATTCATCTGTGAACGAAAGAGACATTCGGTTGCTGCAATCTGGTGTGGAACTAAATCTTGAAACAGGTGGAAAGATTTGAATGTAATTAGCTTTTGTTGCAGTGTCTGCGCATCCGTTGTTGGTAACGATCAGCGATACATTGAAATATCCCGTATCGGTGTAGCCGTATCTGGTGTTGATCTCTGTTGTGGAGCTTCCGTCTCCAAATAACCAGATAAGGCTCGTAAAAGGGGAGGAAAGATTGGTAAAGCTGATCTGCTCTCCCGCACAGGCCTGAAGGGGGGATGCTGAAAAATCTGCTACAGGTTTGGTTCCGACTACAACAGACGACCGGTAAATCACACTGTCTGTACATCCTGTAGAGGTAGTGTAAATAAGTTTTACGGTATAGGTACCCTGTGAAGTATAGATGTTTGTTGGTTGCGCCAGAGTAGATGAATTGCCGTCTCCAAAATCCCAGCTGTAAGAAGCGATCGCGTCAGCCGCATTGACCTGCGGAACCGGTGAAAAGGTGAAGGGAATACATCCATTTGCAGGCAACTGAGGAATGGTGACGAGTGGCCGTTGTAATCTCACAAAAGCAGGCATCAATAGCGTATCCCTGCATCCATTGGCATTTGTTACGATCAACGAAACATTATATGAGCCAAATCCATTGTAAGTATGTGAAGGGTTTTGCTGACTGGAAGTTGAATTATCGCCAAAATCCCACAGCCAGTTTACGGCTCCTGTTGACTGATCCTGAAAATTAACCGTCAGCGTACTTTGACATGTTCCAGTATTTGCTGCCGTGAAATTGGCCGCAGGCGGCGTATTTACGACCACCTGCCTGCTGATGGAATCAATACAATTGCCAAAATAATTATACAGCCAAACTGTGTAGTTGCCGGGGGCGGTATATATATGAGAAGGCATAGCATCGGTTGAGGAGGTATTATCACCGAATGACCAGCGTACACTATTAGGCGCGGGTGTCGAGGTATTGGTAAATGTAACAGGAGACCCCGGGCACGATGTTCCTGAAACGTTGAAAGAACTTGCGAAGCCTCCGACTGAAACATTAGACCAGACAGTGTCAACGCAACCACTGCTGCTGGCAGCAATCAATGATACTGTATAGGCCCCGACAGCATTGTAAACATGAGATGGAGACGCAGACGTCGCTGTTCCATTATCTCCAAAGTTCCACTGGTAAGTCATCGTTCCCGGGCCTGAGGACGTATTATTAAACTGAATTGATGCCGGCGCTACACAGGCGATTGCCGGGGATGGATTAAATGATGCTGTTACTCCGGGAGTAACGTCTATATAGCTGCTACGCCCCAGTACTCTGCTGCAGCCTTTGTCATCTGTTACTTTGAGGGTCACGGCAAAGTTTCCCTGCGCAGGATAGATCGCCTGAGGGTTTTGCTGTGAAGATGTTATTCCGTTTCCGAAATCCCAAAGCCAACTGACAATAGTGCTGCCCGCTATCGGAGTTGACAGATCGGTGAACTGCGTTCGTAACGGGAAGCAACCAGTTTGCTGATCCACTGCAAAATTCACTGTAGGTGCACCATACACTGTGATGTATTGCGTCCGCGTAAGCGTATTGCTGCCATTGGCATTAGTGGCGGTCAGGCGGACTGTATAGGTTCCCGGGGTAAAATAGGTTGCCTGCGGGTGCTGAAGGGTCGATGTACTTCCGTTTCCGAGATCCCATGCCCATGAGGTTGGCGAACCGGAAGAAAGATCCTGGAGCTGCACGATCAATGGCGAACAACCGGAAATCGGGGTAGCCGTAAAATTAGCCGAAGGGACTTGAGCAAAAACATTACTACTTGCGAGCAAAGCAAGTCCGAATACGGCAAGAATATTCGGCAAAATAGTAAGTAGTAGTTTTCTCAGTCGAGAATAGTTTAGGCTGACCAGTACTGAAATTAGCAAAAACTATTCCTATAAGTGTAACACGAACCGCTTCGGGTAGTCTGAATGGATAATTATTTTTTATCGAGTCGCAAAAACTTGTCGGTTCCAGCAGTTTTTTGGGAAGCCATTACATAAACAAGGCTATGCTGGTAGATATTCCAGACACCATTGATCTTACCGATCGTTTCGGTTGAGTTGGAAAAGTTAGCAGTGATGTTCATCGTTGCCGCATCTCCTTCCCAGGTTCCTTTGCTTTCGGTAGTTCCGTTGATGACGGCGTCAACTGTATAATCGCGATTGAACTGAAATGAATATTCCGAGAATTGAGCGGTGATCGTGTCGCCGGCTTCAACAAAGCGGGTGATTTTCCATTGGCCTTCAGTCATTACAGACAGGACGAAGTTTTCTTTTTGCTCGTCGATGATCTTCTTACATCCGGTTGCAGCTGATAAAAGAATCATCCACAGGGATACGGTTAGCAGGTTTTTCATGTGGGGTGTTTGGTTCCAAGATAAAAAGATGCCCGGATCGGTGCAAACGTAATATTGCTCCATGTTATATAGAAGAATTCCCTGCCTGCCCGGCGGCTTTTGAAATATGATACCCCGGCTTTTCTATAAATTATGAATGCGGAAATTCAGTACTGTTCATGATCTCCCTGATCTGCTGAAGATGGTAGTTGGAATGGCTGAACATAATGAGAAGCAGCTGATAACAATCTATTTTACCCGTTTCCAACTGCACAACATGATTACGCAGGTTTTCTGTTGTATTACGGATATACCTGACCTGACCGGCGCGGATCATCTTAAACGATTCCAATGCCAAAGAAGGAGAAGACCAGGTAAAAGCGGTTGATAGCAATGAGACATCCGGGAAAAAAGAATGTCCTGAACTGGAAGCAAGCATCAGCAACTGATCATCTGAGTACCTGACAGATCCGCGATCAACCAAAGACGCTGGTTTTTTCATCGCCGCCTGAAGTTTTTCGTCCAGCAGATTTTCCGTCAGCGCAAGATGATAAAGATGTTCCTGTATGCTTGCACTATGCCCGGGGGCATAAAAGCTGAGTTGCCTGGGAGATAATTTCTTCAGCGAACTGATCAGCTCATTTCCCGACTTCTTCAATTGCCCCAGACAATACTTTCGCTCCCCGGCGGAAAGGGTCGTGTTCTTGGATGTGCCTGCCATACCTGTAACAACCAGCAGCGCAAGCAAAATGCGTCCTTTAGTTCTTTGAAGCATGTTTGGGTGGTTTACAATCGTTTACTAAATATAGGGAAAAAGGGGCATAGACGATGGACCATAGACGATAGAC
>VFQP010001613.1_pt1 | contig 29214 bp, 19 predicted proteins | sample 3512351 | NCBI WGS metagenome assembly VFQP01 (sample SAMN10412372, study PRJNA504923) | tailings metagenome | isolation source: Relicate 1 Philex TSF1 revegetated site | place: Philippines: Tuba, Benguet | collected 2017-08-29
TCTCGAGCGAGTCCGAGTAGTGCAGGCGCTGCGCCATCAATCGCTGCGCATATTCCATTGCCGCCTGCGGGTCGTGAATCGAACACGGTCCCATGATCACGAGCAGCCGGTCATCGTCGCCATGCAGAATGCGCGAGATGCGCTGGCGCGTCTGGGTGACCAGGGATTCGACAGGGGTGCCACGGATCGGGAAGAATCGGATCAGATGTTCAGGCGGAGGCAGTGGAATGATGTCTTCCACATGGGCGTCATCGGTAACGCTGGTGCGATCCGGCGGTGCCTGCCAGCCCTCGGCAATCGTGGGCGGTGATTTTTGCGGATCAGTCATGACGAACTCCTGAATTCTGGGAAAAGAGACCTGCCGTGGATGCGCATGATAACTCCACAGGCTGGGTCTTGTTCTATGTAACCTTGCGTACTTCCGTATCGGCAGCCGTGATGACGGTGCCATCTTTTGCCAGCGGTTCCATCCGCGCCACGGGCTTGCCAGTGCGCCGGTCGACCAGTACGGAATGGCGCTCGCCATTGGCAAACAGGTTGCGTTCGCCCCATTGGCGCAGGGCAAGTACTACCGGGAACAGACGCTCGCCGCGGGCAGTCAACGCGTACTCCTGATAGGCCGAGCCATCGGAAGCTGCCCGGGTCTCAAGAATGCCGGCTTCCACAAGCTTTTGCAGGCGGTCCGCAAGGATGTTCCGTGCCATGCCCAGGCTGCGCTGGAAATCGCCGAAACGGCGTACACCATCGAACGCATCCCTGATGATCAGCAGCGTCCATCGATCTCCGATGGTGCCGAGCGCGCGTGCGACCGGGCAAGGTTCATCGTTTGAAAGCTGAGTGCGAGGCATGAGGCGGCTACCTGTCGTCCGGGTATGTGGTTGCATTTTAAAACTGGTTGCCATAGCATTCAACTGGTTTCAATTTGCAACTACATAACGACGCCTTGACATGGATACACCTGATACGCCGCCGGGACCGGCCGCGATGCCACGCGGATTGCTGCTGTTGTTTGCCATGGCCAGTGGACTGAGCGTGGCAAACGTCTACTATGCGCAGCCATTGCTCGACGCATTGGCGCTGGAGTTCTCCATTGGTCATGCCGCTGTAGGTGGCGTGGTGACGATGACGCAAGTGGGTTGCGCCGTCGCGTTGCTGTTTGTGGTTCCGCTCGGGGATATCGTGGACCGCCGATGCTTGATGGGTGTTCAGCTATTGGCGCTTGTCGGTGCGTTGGTGCTGGTCGGCGTGGCGCAATCCATCCCGGTATTGCTGGTGGGCATGCTCGGTGTTGGTCTGTCGGGAACGGCAATGACTCAGGGACTGCTTGCCTATGCGGCCAGCGCTGCGTCCGCGCGGGAGCAGGGCAGCGTGATAGGCGTAACGCAAGGCGGCGTGTTTATCGGGCTGCTTTCCGCAAGGGCCTTCTCAGGCGCGATCAGCGATCTTGCCGGCTGGCGTGGTGTGTATTTTGTGGCGGCGCTGCTGATGGCGGCGATTGCCGTGCCACTATGGCGCCGCCTGCCGAAGCTTGCGCACGCGCATGAAACGGTAGGCGGCTATTGGCAACTGATCGCGTCGATGTTCTGGTTGCTGCGCAGGGAACCCGTCCTGCAGGCCAGGGGAATGCTGGCGCTGCTGATGTTTGCGGTATTGAACATCTTCTGGAGTGCATTGGCGCTTGCGCTCGCCACGCCGCCGTTTTCGCTTCCGCATACCGCCATTGGCGCGTTTGGACTGGTGGGCGTGGCCGGTGCGCTGGCGGCCGCGCGCACCGGGCGCTGGGTCGATCGCGGATATGGACAGCGCGTGACAATGGGCGCACTGGTGCTGCTGCTGGTTTCCTGGTGGCCAACATCACAAATGTACGGCTCACTATGGCTGCTCGCTATCGGCATCGTGTTGCTGGACGCAGGCGGGCAGGCATTGCATGTCACCAACCAGAGCCTGATCCTGCGTACCCGGCCAGGCGCCAATGGGCGGCTGATTGGCCTATATATGCTGTTCTATGCCGTGGGCAGCGGGCTTGGGGCGCTCGGCACCACCGTTGCGTATGCGCATGGCGGCTGGCAGGGCGTCTGTTTGTTGGGAAGCGCTGTCAGCTTGCTGGCATTGGCGTTCGGTGCTTCATTGTGGCGACCGACAACTGTCTCGAAGGTAGCCTGAATCCATCAGATCATCGACCGTCCGCCAGATCAAAGCCATAGAGCGCCGCCGGATTTCGCCAGCAGACCGCATCGGCAAGACCGCTGTCGTTTGCCAACCATGCCACGATGGCGCGGCATTCCTCGGCGCGTGCCGGTGCTTCGTGATTGGTCCACGGCCAATCGCTGCCCCATAGCAGTCGGTCCGCACCGGCTACCTGCAGCCACCGCTCGGCCAATGCCTGCCAGTCCTGCGGCGTTACCAGCCGGTATGGCGCGCTGATCTTGACCCAGAGTGGCCGGCGGGCCCGCACTGCGCTGGCGGTCTCGAATACCAGATCGTCCACGCCGAGCGGGCCGGGCCTGCCAAGGTGATCGAGCACCACGGGCATTCGTGTGTCGCCGAGCGCGCCATCGAGCGTGGACAACACGGGGGCGCCATCGCCGTTGTTGGTGTGCACCTCGACATGCCAGCCGAGCATCGCGATGCGCTGGAACAGCGCGCGCCACGGCGCAGTATCGATGCGGCGCCAACCGGTATCGCCATACAGGTTGAGCCGAATACCCCGGACACCTGCGGCATCGAGCACGGCGAGTTGCGCATCGTCGATGGTCGGATCGACGACGGCTACGCCGCGTAAGCGCCCCGGCATGCGGTCCAGCGTGGCCAGCAGCGCCGAGTTGTCGGTGCCGAGAAAGCTTGTCTGGACCACCACCCCATAGGGATCGACATGAGTTGTCGCGTCAGCGGCGCCGCTTGATGGATCACCCACCGTGCCGGCCACGGCCAGCATCGCCAGCCAATCTTCAAGGCGCGCCGCATAGGGCGGGCGATAACGTGCCGATGCCACGGCAACGCCGGCATCGAAAACATGAAAGTGGCAATCCACCAGCTTCTGGCTTGTCGTCATCGGCAGACCTCCTCTGTGCGGGTTACTACCGATATGGCAGTGCAACCCGGTCCGGGTACTCTAGTCCTCTATAGGAGTTGAATTTAACACGGACACCAGATGCCAGACAACATCATGCGCCAGTCAGGTGCCGCAGCGGCGGGTATGAGCCGCTACGGCCAGATTGCGGCGCAGTTGCAGCAGAAGATCGTGACGGGAGAGTGGTCCCCGGGCACGGCCATTCCGGCCGAGAGCGCGCTGGCGGGCGAATTCGGTATCGCGCTCGGCACGATCCGGCAGGCCATTGCGGTCCTTGTTCAGCAGGGCCTGCTGGAGCGGGTACAGGGTAAAGGCACCTATGTGCGAACCGGTCTCAGCGGCGCCAGCATGATGCGATTTTTCCGCTTCCGCTCGGAGGCCGATGCCGAAGCAGATCCCACCGCCGTGCCGAGTTCGGAAATCCTGGCATGCCGCAGCGTGCGGCTGGACAAGGCCATGGCCAGCCGTTTCGGGCTCGATACCGGCGCGCGTGGATTGTGCATCTCGCGCCGGCGCTCGGTTGATGGCACGCCGCGCCTGCTCGAATCGATCTGGCTGCCGTTGCCGCGCTGCGCGGCGCTGCAGGACACGCCGGTGGCCGAATGGGGTGAACTGCTCTATCCGCTATTGCAGCAGCGGTGCGGCATCACCGTGCACCGGGCCATGGACGAGGTCACATTCCGGCTGCTCGATGAAGCGGAGGCCGGGTTGTTGTCTCTGCCGTCATCTCATCCTTGCGCAATGGTCACGCGGCAGGCGTTCGATATCCAGGGCCAGTGCATCGAGTACCGGCTGACCCGGGGCGATGCATATGCCTTCCGCTATACCGCGGAAATCCGCTGAACACAGCACCAATTACATTCGATGGAGACACCCCTCATGCGTTTTTCGACCAGCCTCGGGCTAGCCGCCACGGGCGCTTGCCTGGCCCTGCAGCCGGCCCTGCTGCACGCTGCGGAGTCTGCCGCGTCATGGCCCACGCGTCCCGTGACGATCGTCGTCACCTATCCACCGGGCGGCGGTGCGGACCTGATGGCACGGCTGATCGCACCGGGACTCGGCCGTGAGCTCGGCCAGACCGTGATCGTGGAAAACCGCCCCGGTGCGGGCGGCCAGATCGGCGCGTCGTACGTGGCCAAGGCTGCGGCCGATGGCTACACGCTGATGGTGGACGCGTCGTCCTACGCGGTGAACCCGAGCCTCTATCCGCGCTTGCCCTACGATCCGGCCAAGGCGTTCCGGGCGATTGGCGTGCTGGCACGCTATCCCAATGTACTGGTTGCGAATCCCGCCTTCCCGGCCGCGACGGTCAAGGATGTGGTGGCGTTGGCCAAACAGAAGCCAGGAACCGTGGCGTTTGCATCGTCGGGCAATGGCTCGGCGCAACACCTGTCCGGCGTGCTGTTCGAGCAGCGCGCTGGCGTGGACCTGCTGCACGTGCCTTACAAGGGCGGCGGCCCCGCCATGACCGATGTCATCGCGGGACAGGTGCCATTGTTTTTCGCCAATGTGGCCTCGAGCCTGCAGCACATCAAGTCGGGCAAGCTGCGGCCGCTGGCGGTGACCAGCCATGCGCGCACGTCGGCGCTGCCGGCGGTGCCGACCATGGCAGAAGCGGGCGTGGCCGGCTACGAGGTCTATGAATGGAACGCCGCGTTCCTGCCTGCCAGCACGCCCGATGCCATCGTCGTGAAATTGTCCGATGCCTTGCAGAAGGTCATGAGCAGTCCGGAGATCCGGCAGCGGGTGGCGGAGCTGGGCGGCGAGGTGGTGGCCGCACCGCCCGCCGAGGCCACGCGCTTTATCGATACGCAGACCCGGCTCTGGGCCAAGGTCATCAAGGACGGCAACGTCAAGCCCGAGTAACACCGGCCGGCATCGACGCGTCACAACAAAACCAGGAGATTCCCATGAACCCATTCGACCCCGCTCGCCGGGACATACTCAAGCTGGCGGCCGCACTCGGTGTCAGCACACTGGCGCCGTCGCTGGCCCGCGCGCAGGCCTGGCCGTCCAAGCCGATCCGGCTGGTCGTGCCGTTTGCACCGGGCGGCAGTTCCGAGATCGTCGCGCGTTCCACGGCGGCGGAGTTGACCAAGTTGCTTGGCGTGTCGGTATTCGTTGAGAACAAGCCGGGCGGCGCGGGCAACATTGCCATGGCGGAGGTCGCGCGTGCCGATGACAACCATACGCTGATCCTCGGCCATATCGGCACGCTGGCGGTCAATCCCTACATTTTCCCGAAGCTCTCCTACGATCCGATCAAGGATTTTCGGCCGATTTCGCTGCTGTCGAAGGTGCCGAGCCTGTATGTGGTGCACCCTGACGTGCCGGCAAAAAACCTGAAGGAGTTCATCGCGCTGGCCAAGAGCAAGCCGGGCAAGCTGAACTATGGATCGGCCGGGAACGGCAGTGCCGGCCACCTCGCGTTCGAATACCTGAAGGCAACCACCGGCACCTTTATCACGCACGTACCATATCGCGGCAGCGGTCCGCAGATTACCGACCTGCTATCGGGACGGCTCGATGCTGCGGCGGTGGGCGCCCCCGCCATTCTGCAGTTCATCAAGACCGGCAAGCTGCGTTGCATTGCCACTGGCACCGCGCAGCGCATTCCGCAATTGCCAGATACGCCCACGGTGGCCGAGCAGGGATATCCCGGCTTCGAGATGACCCAATGGTACGGTTTGCTTGCGCCGGCCACACTGCCTCAGCCGGCAGCGTCCAAGCTGGCGGAGGCGACCATCAAGGCGGTCAAGAGCCCGAGTTCCGTGGAGCGGTTGAGTGCCGATGCGGCACTGGTGGCCGGCACCACGCCCGAGGAATTCGCGCGCTTTATTGCCATGGAGCAACAACGCTGGAAGCCGATTGTGGCGCGTGCCGGGATCAAGCCGGACTGAGATCCCAGTAATGCGATGCCGTTTGTCGAGGGGCCGCGGTCTTGAGAAAACAAGGTCGCGACTTCCACACTCCCATGTCACTTCTTCACTACACTTCCGAGTAACGAGCGTTCTTCCAGCCAGAGTTCAGGCGGGATGGACGCCATAAGTGCGGAACAAGATGCAGGACGGAGCGTGACACGGGGTGGGCGGCGCATGTCGCTCGCACCTTGGCCACAGGGAGTGCGGCAATGGACGGCAACAGTGCAAAGCCCGTCGCCCTGGCGTTGCAGGGAGGCGGCATGCATGGCGCCTTTACCTGGGGCGTCATCGACCGGCTGCTGGAAGACGGCAGGCTTGCCATCGAAGGTGTCAGTGCCACGAGCGCGGGCGCCATGAATGCCGTGGTGCTGGCCAATGGTTTGCTGCACGGCGACAAGAATGGCGCGCGCCAGGCATTGCACGACTTCTGGCTGGCCATTGCGCAATCGGCTGAGCGGTATAGTCCTCTGCGATGGTTTCCGTGGCTGAAGGGATCGCATAGCTTCGGATTGAACCATTCGCCGCTGTATGCGCTTGCCGATATGGCGCTGCGCGTGATGTCGCCTTACCAGTTCAATCCGTCCAACTCGAACCCGCTGCGGGATGTCTTGCAGCAGCAGGTGGATTTCGAAGCGCTGCGCAAGCAGTGCCCGATCCGCCTGTTCCTGTGTGCGACGAATGTCGAGACCGGCAGGATTCGCCTGTTCTCGGGTGCGGATCTGTGTGTCGACGCGGTGCTGGCTTCAGCCTGCCTGCCGACGTTGTTCCAGGCGGTAACCATCGACGGCCAGTATTACTGGGACGGTGGCTACGTAGGCAATCCCGCGATCTTTCCGCTGATCTATGAATGCGATACGCGTGATGTGGTGATAGTGCATATCAACCCGATCATACGCCGGGGTGTGCCAACCACTGCGGCGGAAATTCTCAACCGGCTCAATGAGGTCAGCTTCAATTCATCGCTGATGCGTGAGATGCGCGCGATTGCCTTTGTCACGGGCTTGATCCAGCAGGGCAAGCTCGATGCGGACAACATGAAGGAAATGCTGATCCACTCGATCCGTTCCGACGAGACCATGGCTGCGCTTGACGTTTCAAGCAAGTACAACGGTGACTGGTCGTTTCTCTGCCATCTGCGTGACCTTGGCAGGACGCAGGCGGAAACATGGCTCGCAGGCAACTATGAAAGTATCGGCCAGAGATCGACTGTGGATATCAGGGGGGAGTTTCTCTGAGCGGCGCCGCTAGGCCCGCCGGCGCGGGCTGTGCAATCCGCCAGGCCAGGTTGCGGCGTGCGCGGGCTTCGTAGCGGTTGTAAAACGGCTCGGTGAGATAGATGCGCGGACGGGCCAGAATCGTGCCGAGGAATGCCCGTTCGGCGCTGTCATAGCTCAACGCGTCGAGATCGGGACGCTCTGCGCGCAAATGCACGGCGTCACGTCGAAACCATGCGCGCGGATACCCCAGCACTGCCAGGTCGATGTCTACGGCAAAGCAGCCGGCCGTATCGGATGGCGAGCGGGTATGGGACGTGTCCAGAATCAGCCGCGTGACACGCTCGGTGGCGGCCATGCCGGGCCCGGCGTACTGCCGGAACCACTCGGCGCTGCGCGATTCGTTGTCGCGGGCGCCGGGTGTGTAAATCACGTCATGGCACCATAGCGCCAGCTCCACGACATCGGCATCGGCATTGGGGACCACGTCATACGCCCAGTCGAGGTCGCGCAAACAGCGGCGGACATGTTGCAGCGTGTGGTAGCACCGTGCCGGTTCGGCATAGCGGCAGGTGAGGGCGGCATAGACTTCTTCGGCACGCGAGCCACCGGCGCGGGACCAGAGCGCCAGAAACCGCGCGCGCATCGCGACTGCTACGGAATCGGCCTTCGCGGGACCAGAAGACTGTGGCATCTTGCTATGCGTGTTGCAGTTCGAGTTCGGCCTTGCCCTGTTTCCAGTCGGCAAGGTCGAGACCTTCGGTAAAACTGCTGTGGACGGGCCCAAGGATCTCCCGCGCCGCGTCCGGCCTGCCTTGTTTTCGCAACAGTCGCGCCAGGCTCAGCGCGGCCTGCAACGCCAGCGATCTGGCGCCCTGATGGCGCGCTACCGCCAGCGCCTTCTGGAAACACGCTTCGGCAGCGTCCTCGCGGTCTGGCAATGCCAGCAGCAGGTCACCCTGCAAGCGGTGCAGCGTGGATTCCTCGATGCGCTCCCCGGTGTCTTCGACAAAAGCCAGCGCTTCGGGCAGCAAAGCCAGGCCTGCCTCAGGTTGCCCCGCATGGCCGAACGCTTCGGCAAGCATGGCCAGCAGATTCGGCCGACCCAGCGACGCGCCGGTTGCGGCATAGTCCGCCAAACCCCGATGTATCTGTGCAATCCCTTCCTCGGAATGTCCCTGTATGGCGATTTCCCATCCCTGCAGCACAATCCCCCATGCCAGGTAGATCGGGAAACCCTGTTCGGAAGCCACAGAGATGGCAGCCTTGGCATACTCGGCTACTTGTTGGGTTTCCCCGCGACGCCGATGGACTTCCGCCGCAAAGATCAGGCATAACGCCAGATTGACGGTATCCGGGCGTTGCCGCGCCATGGCCAGCGCTTCGTGGCAATGCGTGCGTGCCTGATCCGGCAGGCCCAGGTACCAGACGATCCAGCCTAGTGTACTCATGGCGTGAACGACCGGGTCCCGTCCATAGCCCATCATGTAGTCGTACTGGGGCGGCTCCGGGCGCTGCAATGCCAGCACCTGTTCCGCGTGGTCGCGGGCCACTTCAAGCAGGCCCAGCCGGAACGACGTGGCGCCGGCCACGCGATGGCCTTCGGCAAGCTGATTTGGCTTCTGTGATTGCAGAGCCATGTCGAGCAGCCGGTTGGCAAGTGGCCATGACACCTTGTATTGGGCCCGCAGTTGATAGGAGGCCCATAGCCCGAGCTGCGCTGAAAAGAAGTACGCGTCCTGCTCACCGCGAACGCGCCGACCACCGTGGTCGTCCTGGTCGCCCCGTTTTTCGTGATCGCACAACGCCAGTGCTCGCCGATACGTAGCCTCGACCTCCGCGGAGGCTGGTCCACGGGTGGCCATCAAGGTTGGCCCCAGTGTCAGCAGCAGCGTGAGTTCCTGACGGTCGCGCTCCGGCGTCTCAGGCAGTCGCTTGAGCAAGTCGAGCGCAGTGCCCAGATGTGCGATCGCCTCGAACTGGGCCGAACGTTGCAGCGCCTGCTGCCCGGCCGCATACAGGTATTCGACCGCCTTCGGGATATTGCCGCTGAGGCTGTAATGGTGCGCAAGTTCGTTGCAGTAGTCTTTCAGCCGGCCTGGGAACAGTGTCTCGATTGCCTGCGCCGTGCTCTCGTGCAGTTCGCTGCGCCGTTCGATCAGCATCGAGTTGGCGGCAACTTCCTGGGTCAGTGCGTGCTTGAATGCGTACTCCACCTCGGGAAAGGCCGGCCGCTCGTGAACGAAGTCAGCGGCCTGCAGATCCGCCAGCAGCGGAAGCAGCCGGCCATCTTCGAACCCACAGACGAGCCGGATCAGGCTCAGCGGGAATTCCTTGCCGATGATCGCCAGCGTTTGCAGCAGTTCCTTCTGGGCGATCGGGAGGCGGTCGATACGGGCGGCAAGCACGCCCTGGACCGTGGTTGGGATGTGCAAAAGGGTAGGGGCGGCCTGCGTGATGCGATAGCAGCCGGAGTGCCCAAGCAAGGCGCCTTCCTCTACCAGCGTCTGGACCACTTCCTCCATGAAGAACGGATTACCTTCGGTCTTGTCGAGAACCAGCCGCTTCAGCGACTCCAGGCTGCGGTCGTCGCCGAGCAGTGCGGTGAGCAGGCCACGGGCCTCGGCCGGTCCCAATGGCTCCAGGTGCAGCTGGGTGTAACAGTCCCGGCTGCTCCAGTCATGCGAGTACTCGGGACGATAGTTGACCAGCAGTAACATGCGCGCGCCGGGCACGTGTTCGATCAGGAGGTTCAGGAACGCATCGGTTTCGTTGTCGAGCCACTGCAGGTCTTCGAAAAACAGCAGCAGCGTCTCATTGCGGCTTTGCCGGACCAGCAGCCGGGCAATGGCTTCGAAGGTTCGCTGACGCCGGATCACCGCATCCATCGTGGGTAGCTCGCAGGCCGGATCGTTGGCCCCGAGCAGGTAGAGCAGGTAGGGCAGGTGCTCTTCCAGCGAACGGTCCAGCGTGAGGAGCCTGCCGGTCACTTTCTCGCGGCTGCTACGCTCGCCGTCCTGCGCGGTGATCTGAAAATAGTTCTTGAGAAGTTCGATCAACGGCAGATAGGCGAAGGCCTTGCCATGCGAGACGGAAAAAGTTTCCAGCACATGGCAGCCTTGCTGCGCGCGCGCCTTAAACTCATAGAACAGCCGTGATTTGCCGACGCCGGCCTCGCCGCGCACACCAACGATCTGCCCTTGCCCCGATTTGGCCAACTCAAGGGCATCGTGCAGCTGCTGCATTTCGTCCTGCCGGCCGACAAACCGTGCCAGGCCACGATGCTCGGCAACCTGCAGGCGCGTGCGCAACGAGCCAAGCCCCTGAACCTCGAACACGCCAAGCGGATCCCTTACTCCCTTGACCTGTGTGGTACCCAGCGCCTTGAACTCGAAATATCCTTCCGCGAGCTTGTGCGTCGAGGCGCTTGCCAGGATCGAGGCCGGCGTGGCGATGCCCTCCATGCGCGAGGCGATGTGGATCGTATGCCCCACGGGATCGTAGTCGGTATGCAGGTTGTCCTTGCGGATCGAGCGCACCACCACCTCGCCGGTGTGGATGCCGACGCGAATCTGCAGCGGAACGCCCTGTTCCAGGCGTACCCGATCACTGTGCTGGCGCATGGCCTGCTGCATGCGCAGCGCCGCGTACAAGGCCCGCAGCGCATGGTCCTCGTGGGCAATCGGTGCGCCGAACAACGCCAGGATGCCGTCACCGAGGAACTTGGCCACATAGCCTTCGTAGTGGTGTACGGCCTCCATCATCAACGTCATCACGGGATCGATCAGGCGCCGTGCCTCTTCTGGATCGAGGTCCTGGATCAACGCGGTGGAGCCGGCCATATCGGCAAACAGGGCCGTGATGGTCTTGCGTTCACCACCGATTCCACCCCGGGCCTCCATGGCCGCCTGTTCGGCAAGGATGCGCTCTGCCAGATGGGGTGGTGTGTAGTGGACCGGGGCCAGGCCCGCGGCACTGGCGGCACTGGCGGCCGTGGCGGGTGCCGCAGCTGCATCGCCAAGCGCGTTGCCACAAATCCGGCAGAACCTGGCTGTGGGACTGGCTTCGCCGCCACAGTGGGGGCACAGTCGTCCAAGCCGGGCGCCGCACGACTCGCAAAATCTGGCGCCCGCAAGGTTCTCGAAATGGCATTCGGTGCAATGCATTCCGCCTCCTACCCCCGCATCACCCGTATCAGACCATTAGACGCGCGATCGGAGCAGCAAGCAAGATTGGAGCGCCGTGCGCGGTGTGCGCCGATCGGGGAGCCTGGCAACAAGAAAATTGGCAACCGGCGCGGCATCGAACGCTTTCCGGTTGAGCTACGCGGGCCGCGGTGCCAGAATTCCTGTGCGGGATCGCAAGGATTGTGAGGATATGGACCTGGAATCGCACAGCGACGTGTCTGGGACCGTGATGTTCGCGGATGTCAGCGGCAGCACACGGCTATACGAAGTTGCCGGCGACGCGGCAGCGCTGGCGGCCATCGGCCGATGCATCCGCGCCATGACCGCGTGTGCCTGCGCCATGCACGGTCGGATCATCAAGACCATCGGCGACGAGATCATGGTGATGTTTCCGTCCGCGGAACAGGCGATGCTGGCGGCAGTCGACATGCAGCTTGCCGTTTCGCAGCTCGCGCCAGTGAGCGGCGTGGCCATGTCGATCCATATCGGTCTCCATCAGGGCCCGATCCTGGTAGACGCATCGGGCGACGTGTTCGGCGATGGCGTCAACCTGGCCGCTCGCCTTACGGCCCTGGCATCGCGCGGACAGGTCCTTACCAGCCGGGAGACCGTCGAACATCTGTCTCCCGGTCTGCGGCAGAGAACGCGCAGCCTTTCCCCGATCAAGGTGCGCGGCAGGGACCATCCCGTGGAACTGTTCGAGGCGATCTGGCAGGAGGGCACCGACCTCACGCTCGTCGCCGAGACGCATCCGGGTGCGGTCGCCTGGAGCTTTCTCACGCTGCGATATCGCGATACGCTCGTGGAAATGACCGCCGAGTCAGCTCCGGTTACGGTTGGGCGAGACGGGAGCATGACCGTGGTCGTGACGGACCGGCGCGCGTCGCGCTTCCAGGCGGTAGTCGAACCGAGAGCCGGGCGGTATATGCTGGTCGACAGAAGCTCCAACGGCACCCACGTCAGCTTCGACGGTGAAGAGCCGTTTATCCTGCGCCGCGACGAAGTCGCGCTCCGGCACCACGGCTGGCTCACCTTCGGTGAAGCCGTGTGGGCCAACGACGAACGCGTGGAGTTCTTCCTGCAAACCGATAGCGGCAAGGCTGTGCCCTGAACAGCGACGCTCAGGGTAGGTTGCACGCCGCGTTTGTGCCAGAATGCGAAGTCCTCATCCCATATCGGCATTCACTGCCTGTGACCGCGTTGACAGGCCCATCCGCTACCGTCCCCATCTCTGTCGTCAACGGCTTTCTGTCTGGTGCTGACCCCGCTGCCATCGCACGGCTTGCCGAACGCTCGGGCATCGCGCAAGAACTGCTGCTTGAACCTGGCGCACGTGTAACCCAGGAACAGTTCGCCACGCTCTACCGGCTGCTGGCCATGGAGCTCGACGATGAAATGCCGGGCATCTTCAGCCGGCCGCTGCGCAATGGCGTGCTCAAATTTCTTGGCCTAAGCCTGCTCGATGCGCCAAGGCTGGAGATCGCGTTGCACCGCTTCGGCCAGTTCTTCCATCTGATCCTGGACGAGTTCCGCCTGACTTTGCGGCGCGAAGGCGCGTCAGCGTACGTCGAACTCGTGCCAAACTCCGCTGGTCGCGGTCCTGTGGCCAGCGTGCTGGGCTGCGAACTGATGTTGAAGCTGGTACACGGCATGGCTTCGTGGCTGATCGGCCAGAGAATCCTGCTCGACTGCGCGGAGTTTGCTTTTCCGCTGCCGCCGGAAAGCAGTGATCACCTGTACCTGTTTCCGGGCCCGGTGCGCTTCGACTGCGCGCGCACGCAGATCGGATTCGACGCCCGCTACCTCGATCTGCCCGTCAGGCAACGCAAGCCCGATCTTGAGAAATTCCTGGCGCGTGCGCCCGAGGACTGGATCTTCGTCGCCTTCGCGGATCAGTTGACCTGCCATCGCGTGCGGCAGCACCTGGCCGAATGCCTGCCCGAGTCGCCCACCATCGATGCGGTGGCGCAGACACTCCATCACTCGGTCCGCACCTTGTGCCGTCGCCTGTCTGCCGAAGGCACGACCTTTCAGGCCATCAAGGACGAAGTACGGCGCGATCTTGCCATCCAGCGGCTGACCCGTACCACCGACCCCATCGCCGAGATCGCCTTCGATGTGGGTTTCGACAATCCCACTGCATTTCATCGCGCATTCCGGCACTGGACCGGGAGCACGCCTAACGCCTATCGCCGTCCGGCCTGACGCTCGACTCACAAATCTGGCCGTCGACTGACAAATCCTGCCATCTCGGGCGGCGCAAATGCCCGTTGGCGACAACGCAAGCCCGGTCCACGCCAAAAGCGGCAGGATTTGTCAGCGAATGGGCCGATTCGGGTAATACCTGTTGCGTAGCCTCACATTACGATCGCTTCATCGATATCGCAGCGCTGCCAGCCAACCGGCCAGAGGCGCTGTATCTCAAGATAATGAGGCAAGAGATGAGCTATACCGCACCCACCAAAGACATGCTTTTCGTCATCCAGGAACTGGCCGGACTGACAAAAGTGGCCACGCTGCCGGGCTTCGAGGATGCCACGTTGGAAACGGTCGAAGCCGTACTGGACGAGGCGGCGAAATTCCACGGCGAGGTAGTCGCACCGCTGAACGTGGCCGGGGACAGGGAGCCAAGCTCATGGCACGACGGCGAAGTCAGGACGACCACCGGCTTCAAGGACGCATTCCGGCAATTCGGTGAGGGCGGCTGGCAAGGTATTGCGCATCCGACCAGTTTCGGTGGCCAGGGCCTGCCCAAGCTGGTAGCAACGCCCTGCATCGAGATGATGAACGCGGCAAACATGTCTTTCGCGCTGTGTCCGCTGCTGACTGACGGCGCCATCGAGGCGCTGCTCATGGCGGGCTCCGATGAACTCAAGCAGCGCTACCTGCCACGCCTGATTGCAGGCGAGTGGACCGGTACGATGAATCTCACCGAGCCGCAGGCTGGCTCCGATCTTGCACTGGTGCGTTCGCGAGCGGTGCGCCAGGCCGACGGCACCTACAAGGTTGCGGGTACCAAGATCTTCATCACCTACGGCGAGCACGACATGGCCGGGAACATCGTGCATCTGGTGCTGGCACGCACGCCAGATGCACCGCAAGGTGTGAAGGGTATCTCGCTGTTCCTGGTGCCCAAGTTCCTGGTCAACGAAGACGGCTCGCTGGGCGCGCGCAACGACGTGCAGTGTGTATCGATCGAACACAAGCTCGGCATCAAGGCCAGCCCCACCGCCGTACTGCAATTCGGCGACCACGGTGGCGCTACCGGCTACCTGATCGGCGAAGAGAACCGCGGCCTGGAGTACATGTTCGTGATGATGAATTCGGCTCGCTTTGGCGTTGGCGTGCAGGGCATTGCCATCTCGGATCGCGCCTACCAGCAGGCGGTGGGCTACGCCAAGGACCGTATCCAGAGCCGGCCGGTAGACGGCTCTTCGAGCGAAGCCGTTGCCATCATCCAGCATCCCGACGTGCGCCGCATGCTGATGGAAATGCGGGCCCTGACCGAAGGCGCACGGGCGCTTGCGCTGGTGGCCGCAGGCTACTCCGATGTTGCGCATCACGCGACGGATGACGCGACCCGTGCGCAATATGCCGCGGCCTACGAATATCTTGTTCCGATCATCAAGGGATGGAGCACCGAGATGTCGCTCGAAGTCACCAGCCTGGGGGTGCAGGTGCACGGCGGCATGGGATGCATCGAGGAAACCGGAGCGGCACAGCACTATCGCGATGCGCGTATCCTGCCGATCTATGAAGGCACCACCGCCATCCAGGCAAACGACCTTGTTGGCCGCAAGACCGTCCGGGACGGGGGTGCTGCTGCAAAGGCCATCCTGGCGCAAATCGACGACACGCTCGATGAGCTGAAGATCTATGCGGAAGGCGGCGCGCATGCGGCGTGCAGTGCAATGTACAAGCGTCTGCATGCCGGGCGCGTGGCATTGGGCAATGTGGTTGATTACGTTGTCGCCAATACACGCGCCGATGCCAACGCGGTGTTCGGTGTCAGCGTGCCCTACCTGAAGTTGGCCGGCATTGTGCTGACCGGCTGGCAAATGGCGCGCGCATTGATCGTTGCCATCGAGAAACAGCGCGAAGACCAGGCCTTCCATGGCGCCAAGATCGCCACTGCGGAGTTCTTCGCCAACCACATCCTGACGCGCGCTCCGGCATTCGAGGCCGCCATCACCAGTGCGGTGGGCACCGACGGCTTCCTTACATTGAGCGCAGCGCAGTTCTAAGGTGCGGGGTCAGCGAGGGACTGGGTGCGTGGTGTTTACGCACCCAGTCCCTCGCGTTCAAGCCATGAACGGAACGTCATGACCAGTTCATCGCCGGATTTTTCATCGGGAACGTAGGTGCAGTAACTGCGCGATGGCAGGCGCGGGCCGCTGAAGGGGGCAACTAGGCGGCCAGCGGCGAGGTCGTCGGATACCAGCGCGGTGGGTCCCATCGCAATGCCGATTCCGTCGATGGCGGCCTGCAAGGTCAGGTAGAAGTGGTCGAAGGTCAGCGTGGCAGCCGGCCTGAGATCAGGCATTCGAGCGCTCGCCAGCCAGTCAGGCCAGAGCCGCGGAAGACTCGAAGTGTGCAGCAACGTGTGATGTTGCAAGTCTTCCGGGGCGCGCAACGGTACATGCTGCAACAGTGCCGGACTACAGACTGGCAGCCGCTCCTCGGTCAGGAACGGCTGCATCGAATAGCCGTAGAACGTATCCGGACCGCCGCGGATGACGATGTCATGGCTGTCGCTCAGACTCTCCAACGGTCCGTTTGACGTTTCCACCTTGACCTCCACATCAGGATGCTCGGCGCGGAAAGACGCCAGTCTCGGCACCAGCCAGCGCAATGTGAATGTCGCGGGCGCGTTGACGCACAGCGTACGGGAGACCGTTTCGGACACGCCGAATGTCGCGGTCGCTTCCGCGAGCTGTTCGAACAAAGGACCGATTTTCTCCAGATAGACCTTCCCTGCAGGCGTCAGCTTCACGCTCCGGTTGTGCCGTTCGAACAGCGGTGCGCCAAGCCACTCTTCCAGCAGACGCACGTGCTGGCTCACCGCGCCGTGAGTGACATGCAACTCGGCGGCGGCTTCCTTGAAGCTGACCAGTCGGCCAGCGGACTCAAAGGCCCGCAAGGCGTTGAGCGGGGGCAATACCCGTTTCATTTGGGATAGTTTTTCTAACGCGAACCAGCAATTTATCTGGTTTGATGGCGCGTCACAAGATAGATATCCTTCTTGTTGCGCCGTTGAGGAGATCTCCCGTTCTCCTTCGCGCGCCCAACAAGCATTACGCATTACTCAATAAGTACCCAATTCCCTAAATCCCTCAGATCCATGCTCAGCTATACCGGCGGTATCGTGCTCTTTGCCGCCATGCTCCACGCAAGCTGGAACGCGCTGCTGCACGGCAACCGTGATCGATTCATGTCCATGACGTGGATGAGCATTGCCATCGCGGTGGTCTCCACATTCGTCGTACTGTCGAGTCCCTTGCCGGCCAGCGACTCGTTTCCATACATCGTCGCGTCGGGGCTCGTGCATATCTTCTATAACGTGAGCCTTGTGCGGTCGTATCGTCGCAACGACCTGGCCCTCGCGTATCCGATCGCGCGCGGCTCGTCACCGCTGCTCGTCACGCTCGGCGCGGCACTCTTCGCGCATGAGACGATCGGCCCCTTGCATATTCTCGGCATCGCAATGATTTCAGGCGGCATCGTGGCGATCGCGCTGGGACGTCACGTGTCGCGCGCCGGTGCGCTGGCCGCGCTGACGACCGGTGCGACGATTGCGGTCTATACCGTGATCGACGGTATTGGCGTCAGGCTGTCCGATGGGCAGGCACTGAGCTATACCGCGTGGATGTTCCTGTCGTATTGGCTGATGCCGGTGCTATTCGTCGCGGCACGCGGGTTCGCACCGCTATGGGTATCGATGCGAGCCGAGCCGCTGTCGGTCGGCTCGTCGCTCGTGGGCGGCCTGGTGTCGATCGCGGCATATGGCATCGTGATCTGGGCGCTGGAATCGGGTGCAATGGGCACGGTATCGGCGTTGCGCGAGACCAGCGTGGTCTTCGCAGTGCTGATCGGACGGGTATTCCTGCGGGAAAGGGTCAGTGCCACGCGCTGGCTCGCTTGCGTGGTCGTCGCAGCCGGCGCGGTTTGCCTGGGGCTTTGAGATAGGTACTGGAACTCGGAGCACGAACATCATGGTGGATGACATGAATATTCACACTGGCCAGTGCCATTGCGGCACAGTGCGTTTCGAGGTAACACTCAGCGATGGCTTCAACTCGATTCGCCGCTGCAACTGTTCATACTGCCGCATGCGCGGCGCCGTCGTCGTCGCGGTCGAAAAAGGTGGCATCCGGTTCCTGCAGGGCGAGGATGCGCTGTCGAGCTACCGCTTCAACACCGGATCGGCGCAGCATTTCTTCTGTTCTCGCTGCGGCATAGCCACCCATCTTCAACGGCGCTCCAACCCGAACCTGTACGGCGTGAACGTGGCATGCCTGGACGGCGTAAGCCCGTTCGATTTCCTTGAGGTGCCAGTCATGGATGGCATCAATCATCCGAACGACACCGGAGGGCTGGCGCGCAGGGCAGGGGTATTGCGCTTTGTTCCGGATGATTGAGTCAGGGTCTACCGCTCGCCGCGGTCGAAGTCGCGCCAGAACGATTCGCCCTTCGTGCGGTTGTCGTAGATGGTGGGCTGCGCCAGCGACAGGATCGCTGGCGCCATGACGACCGAATAGGCGTGCAGCGGATAGGGCGAATAGTGCATCAGCCAGCGTCCGGCGTTGTCCGCGTCAATCTGGAATGGGTTGCTCCCGCCCACGCCGTAGCGCTGTACCGACGCGCCCCAGGCGGCGTCGAAACCGGCAATGTTCTTTTCCTGGATCGCGTGGCCCAGTTCATGCGAGTACGTGTCGAGGAAGTCCAGGTAATCGTCGCCCAAGCGGCCGTAGGTAGCCTTGTCGACGAAGGTGACAGTGCCATGGTTCTCGAACGCGCCGGGGCCGCTTGCGACGCGTTCCATGAAGTACTTCGTATCACTGATATCGGCGCGGCTGCGGGCACGCTCGGAAAACATCTGGTGGGCGTCGCGCACCTGCCGGGGTACGCCGTCACCGTCCTAGAAGCCCGCCATCATCACGCGGTTGGCAATGGCGCCACCGAGCCATGCGCCCAGCATGCCGGCGGCATAGCCGGCCATGAGGTCCCAGTTGTCGCCGGTGACGCCAGCGCCCAACGCACCGCCCGCGGTTATCGAAAAACTGACAAGGCCCAGTAGCCCCAAGGTAACGGTCTGTGCCGTGGCGCCGCCCAGCGTGCCGGCCAGCGCGGAAACGCCCCACACCGCGGTACCGCCAAGGGCGCCGCTCAGCGCACCGAGCAGGCCGCCGACCACGGCCCCCTTGGCGCCGCCGTCGATGCCTCCCGCCACCGCCCCGCCCACCAGCCCGCCTGCCAGGCCCGACAGGAACGGGTTTCCCGCCGACACCACGAAGACGAAGGCACCCACCAGGCCGCCCACCAGTCCGCCCAGCACCGAACCAAGCAATGACAGGCCGCTGGGATCGGTGTAGATCATTGGGTTGTTGGCGGCATAGGCATAGGGATTGAACAGGCGCGGGCTCGCGAGCGCGAGCTCGGGCGCGCTAAGGTAGAGCGGGTCGGGGCTGACAAAGCGGCCGATTTCCGGGGCGTAGTGGCGCGCGCCGAGCGCGTAGAGTCCGCTGATTTCGTCGAGCTGCTGGCCGCCGAATGCGCATGGCACGGCCAGCAACGCTGCGCCAGCGTCCTCGCCGAACGGCTGGAACACACGGCCGCCGGCCAGCGCGCCGGCGCTGTCGGTGAGCAGGGTCACGTGGCCCAGTTCATTGCCATGCAGGTAGGTGCGGGTACCCGCCTGGTCGATCGCGACAGGCACGCCGTCGGCGCGCACGAAGCGGCGCGTGGTCCCGTCATCGTCTTCCTCGAACAGGCCGGCCAGCGTCAGCGTGCGGCGCACCGCGCCGGCCACCGTTGTGGTGCGCCAGATGCGTTCGCCGGCAGCGTTGTGCAGATAGGCGGCGGTGGCGCCATCGGCACGCTGCACGCCAGCAAGCCGGCCTAGCGCATCGAAGCGTAGCTCGCGCCCGGGCAGGCGGGTGACGTTGCCATTGGCATCGTGCGCGTATAGCCGGACGAGGTTGCCGGCGGCATCGAGGATGCCGGCGATGCGGCTGCTGCCCGGTGGATCGTAGGCGATGCCCGCGGCACCATGAGTGGGGAAAGTCAGTACGTTGTTGCCCGCATCGTAGCCATAGCGGCGCACATAGGCGGCCACCGCGGGCGACCCGCCTCCGGCCACCTCGGTCAGCCGGTAGCGGCCATCCAGCGTGAAGCGCCGCGAATGCGGGGCATCGGGTCCGGGCGGGCGCCCATCGACCTGGCTGAGCAGGTTGCCGACGCTGTCGCGCCCGTAGCTGACGTCCTGCAATGTCTCGCCGGCCGCGCCGAGCACCCGCAGCCGTGACAGGAAGCGGCGTTGCGGGTCGTAGTCGACCAGCGTGCGCACGCCGTTGGCGGCTTTTAGCTGCGTGCGTCGGCCGCGTGCGTCGTAGGTGATGGCATCGAGCGTGCCGGGAATCGCGCTCAGGCGCGCGCAACGATCGTAGACGTAGCGCGTTTCGGTGCCGTCGGGGTAGCGGATGGCGGCGAGCTGGCCATTGGGGTGGTAGCTGTGGCCAAGGGACCAACTGCGGCCCGCGGCGGTCAGCATGCGCTGCGTGGCGCGGCCGCGTGCGTCGTAGTCGAAGGCCCAGTCGCCGGCCTCGTCGCGCACTGCGGTGAGGCGGCCGATCGCATTGGCGCGTGCCGGGTCGTCGTAGGTGAATTGCTGTACGGTGGTGTTATCCACGCTGACGCGGGTGGGCCGGTCGAGCGCGTCGTAGCCAAAGTCCACGCGCTGTCCGGCAGCGTCGACGCAACGCGCCAGCCGGCCAGCGGCGTCATGGTAGTAGTGGCGCAGGCCGGCATCGCGATGGTCCAGCACCAGCCGGTTGCCCGCCAGGTCGAAGCGTTGCGACAGTATGCGTGCGCCGTCGGGTCCGGTGACCTTCAGCACCCGGCCAGCCGCATCGAGCTGGTAGGCATGGCTGGTGAGCAGACCGTCGTGCATCTCGGTGACGCCAACCAGCCGGCCCCACCCATCGAGCCGACGCACGGTCGGTGTATCGAAGAAACCGCGCGCGATGTTCTCTGGCGAAGCGTCGGTGTCGTTGGCGTCGTAGAGTACCGTGCGAAAGGCGTCGTAGAGCGCGCGCGAACTGCGCGCGCCGGGCAGGTCGGTGGCGATCACACGTCCGATCGCGTCGTAGTGCAGGGTGGTGGACTCGCCCGCGGGCAGCGGGGCATGCGGGGCGAAGTCCAGCGATGCGCCAAAAGATGGCTCGCCCTGGCGGCCGAGCCAGCCGCGCCGGTTCAATGTGAACGGAGCCGACACCAGCACGGTGTCGTTGTCGATCACCGCGCGCGCCTGGCGCGGCGCGCCACCACCATCGTGGTACACGCGCCGCCGCGCGGGCGGGGCGCCGGCCGCCTGCTTCTGCTCCAGTTCGACGTAGGGGGGCGTGGCATCGAGATGCCATGCCACGCTTTCGCTTGGCGATGCCAGCGTGTCGCCGGGCAAGGCGAGGCGGGTCACGCGGCCCAGCGCATCGAAGCCGAACGTCCAGATGGCGCCGTTGGCGTCGGTCATGCGGTCGGGCTGCAGTGCGGCGTCGTCCCAGTGGAATTGCACCTTGTGCCCAGCGGGGTTGCGCATGCGCAGCGGAAAAATGCCATCGGCGTCGCGCTCGAGCGTAGTGTCGTGGCCGAGCGGGTCGCGCATGGTAAGCAGGTTGCCTTGTGGGTCGTACTGGTAGCGGCCGGCGTCGGTCCACAAGGTGCCGTCTTCCAGGCGGAAGCCGAGGGTGGCAGCGTCGAGCCCGGCCGCGCCGTAGTGGTCCGCAAAGTCATTCGCAGCGAGCACGCGCAGGCTCTGCCGCATCAGGTTACCGGTTCCGGCCTGCCCCAGCGGCAAGCCGGCATACGGTGCGCCATCGTAGTAGTAGCGGCGCTCGCGCAGCACGCTGCCATCGGCGGCGCTGTCGAGTATGCGCGCAGGCAGCGCGGTGAGCGTGCCGTCGGGCGTGCGCGCGTAGGTGATCTCGCTGCGCTGTGCGAGTGGCGTCGTCCCGTTGGCCGATGACTGGTCGCTCACCACGTTGCCAGCTTCGTCGAAGGCATAGGCGTGGGTCGTTACGACTGTCGTGCCATCGCTGCCCGGCGCCTCGTTGCGGTTGCCGGTACGATGCACCGTGACCACCGGCGTGCCATCCGCGCCGTGCTGCGCGATCGCGGCCGTCCAGACGCTCGTCGCCAGCCGCAGTGGCGCGCTATCGACCGGCCCCTGGCGTGTTTCGAGCAGCTTGCCCCAGCGCGCCACGGCGAGGGCGCGCGCGTCGCTGCCCAGCCCCGCGGTGGGGCTGGCGTCGAAGCGCATCACCGTGTGCAGCGTGGGCGCGGTGTCGTCGCCGTGTTCGGTCAGTTCGACGCGGCCAAAGCCGGCAAAGCGCCGCTCGCGGCCGTCGTACATGCCGTCGTGATAGCGTACCTCCAGGCGGGTGTCGAGACCGGCGAGCGGGTCTTCCTGCCGCACTTCGGCTACCACCTGCACCGGAAACGGCAGGAAGGTATGCCATGGCAGGCCCTCGGCACGATCGCGCGCGGCGAACTGGCTGGAACTGGCATAGCGGATGCGCGTGCGCCGGCCGAGCCCGTTGTCGATCGACGACAGCAGGTAGGGCTTCTGTTCGCCAGCCAGGTCGAGGAAGAAATAGCGCGTGTGCGGCCGTACCTCGTGCGCATGGCTCCACAGCACGCCAGCCGTGCCCGCGCCCAGCAGGTCGGCCACGCGCACCTCGGCGCCACTGGTCAGCGGCGTGTTGGCCAGGCGGACGGGCGGACCAAAGCCGTTGCCGCAGCGGTTGATCCAGATCGTCACGCGGTCGGCCTCGACCACCACCAGGTCAGCCAGCCCATCGCCGTTGACGTCACTGAGGAACACGCCGCGCGGTTGGTCCGGGCGCGCGAACGGCGGCGAGCCGCGCATGACGCGGCGCCGGCCCCAGCGGCCGATGCCCTCGTACGGCCAGTACGAAACCTCGCCGGAGCGCAGCAGCACGATGTCGGCCAGGCCGTCGCCGGTCATGTCGGCCAGTTGCACGCGCGGATCGGCCAGCGAAATGTCAGGGAATGCGTCGAGATCGCGCACGCGTGGGATGGGCGGCTGTGAGGTCCAGCCCTGCACGCCACGGTTCAGGTGAAGGATGAAGGCCGAAGACGTGGTGCGCAGCAGGTCTACTTGCCCGTCGGCGTCGAGGTCGACCAGCCGGTTGTTGGGGTCGCGCAGGTTGTAGTCAGGCGCGCGCGCGTAGGCCTGGAACGGTCCCCAGGCGGCGGGGCCGGTGCGGGGAAAGTAGCCGGTGCGCGGCCCGTCGGTGACAAGCAGGTCAGCGGCGCCGTCGCCGTCGATGTCGCCGAAGCTGGTGCCGGGCGCGCCAAGCTCCACGCCGGCGGGCAGGCTGCGGATCTGGCGTGGCGCGTCGAAGCTGCCGTCGCCCCGGTTGGCCCAGTAACAACGCTGCCCGCCGCCGATCTGGATGATGTCCGGCAGGCCATCGCCGGTGCAGTCGAGCAGGTCGGTGCCGCGCACGCCGAGCGGCGCAAGCGTAAAGCCGGCAGGGTTGCTCAGGGCCCGGCAGCGGCTGGCCGGCGGGCGAAAGGGGGTGTAGTCGAAGGTGAGCGGCGGCAGCGCGACGGTGTTGCCGTCACGGTATCCGCTCAGGCGAATCTCGCGCAGCAAGGACAGTGGCGTTTCCTGTGGCTCGGCATAGGCCAATGCATAGCGCCGGATCAGGCTCGCTCCGGCAATGCGGTCGCAATGTACCTCGATGGCGATGCAGCGCAGCGCGGTGGCGAGGGGGAAGCCGTGTCGCGCGGTGCCAAGCACATCGGGCCGCGGCGCATACGTGAGCACCACGCGATAGGGACCATAGGCGATCTCGGCCAGGTAGCGGTTGTTGCCATCGGCGAGGTAGTGGTAGCGTACCCGGTTGCCGTTGCGGTCCTCGACTTCCTGCAGCGCCCAGGCAAGCACGCGTTCGGGGTGGTCGGGGTGCGCGATGCGGGCGTTGCCGTCCACGCCATAGCGTTGCACGCCGCCTTCGCGCGGGAAGACCTCCCAGTGTTCGCCGCGCTCGATGCGGGCGAACCATTCATCGTACTTGGGGCGGTAGCGCTGGGGCGCGCCGACGGGTTCCCCCGCGCTGTCAAGGCGGACCAGTTCGCCATGACGATCGTGGCGGAAGCCGTCGCTGTCGTCGTAGCGCACGAAGCGGCGTTCGCCGTCGCGATGGATCGAGGGCACCCCCACGCCCCAGCCAAGGCCGAAGGCGCCGTTCGCCGCGCCCGAGCTATAGCAGAGCGCCAGTGCGGGACGCAGTCCGGCAGGGCCTGCCGGCATCAGCAGGTCGACCGTGTAGCTGCCGGTGCCGCGGTTATAGTCGGCGACAAAGTTGCCGCCCAGTCCGCGCACGTCGCCGCCGCCCTTGGGCAGGCTGACGGTCAGCGCGGAGGTGCCGGGGAGATTGGCCATGACGATGGACGGCAGCGTTAGGCGTGGCTGTCACGCGTCGCGCACGCTCAGGCCGAGCACGCGCGCCCCGGGATTCTTCCATGCCAGCAGGCCGAAGCGGCCCGCCGCCGGCAGCGCATGGTCGCGGCCCGACAGGATCTGCACGCCATCGAGCGCTGCCACCAGCGCGTCACCGACCACGGCGACACAGAGTTCGTGGGGCTGGCCGGTCTGGTAGCTGGCAGTGGCATCGAAGGCCGGGATGTCCAGCTCCGCAAAGACACCGCCGACCTTCCTGCCAAGACGCCGATAGCCAAGCGTGGCATCCATCAGGAAGTAATAGAAATTGTCGTGATCCTGGTAGCGCAGGATCACGCCGATGCCGTCGCTGTCAGATTGCAGCCGCACGCGCAGCAACAGGTCGCGGCGCACTGGCCAGCCGGCGTCGGTGCGTGCCAGCAGCATGGCGCCCGGCTTGGCGGGGCTGGTATCGAGATGCGCTGCGGCGTGCAGGCTCGACTGCTGGCGCAGGCACGGCACGGCGGCGTCGTAGCTCCAGACGCCGGGGCCGCCATCGGTGGCGGCGGGATCGTCGATGCGTTCAAACGCGGCGAGCGGATCGGCGCTCAGGTCGAGCGTCGTGACCGGCCGGCCGCGCGGCGAATACCCGTAGTTGGCGAAGCAGGCCAGGTTGCGCACCTTGTCCCAGCCGAAGCCGGCATCGAAGGCGGCCTGGTTGAGCGCCCGATCGATGCGCACGTTCCATTCGCCGGCCAGCGGACTGCCCAGGAAGACGGCCAGCGCGGCATCGCCGGGCCCCGCCAGGCCGTTGGCGGCAGTGGTGACGTTGGCGACATTGGCGCCGTGTTCCACTGTCAACGTCAGGCCGGCCGCCGACACGCCGTCCACTGTCTCGACGTTCAGGCACAAGCTGCGCACCCGGGGCTCGAGATGGTGGAAGGGCAGGTAGGCCTCATCGAGCGAAAAGCGCAGCGCGCCCTCGGACTGGAAGTTGTAGAACTCGTCCGGATACTGGAAGCGCAGGGACAGGCCGAGCATCTGCTCGTCGTGACTGGCAGCGGCCAGTCCGGCTCTCACCACGTTGGCCACGCCGATGCTGTAGCAGGCGTCGTAATAGAGCACCAGGTGGACATTGGTGATGGTACGGAAGTCGACGTCGTTGACGTCCGGCGGCAACTCCAGCACCCAGCCGCCGGCCACGCCGCTATTCTCGAACACCGCCAGCACCTGCTCGTCGGTAGCGGTGAAGACGAAGCCGTCGCCGCGCATGTCGAAGCGCGACAGGATCATGGTTTCAGCCTTCTGCACGCGCGTCTGCACCGTGCCGTCGCGGCGCCGGTCGAGCGAGAAGCCGCTGTTGGTGAGGGTGCCGTGCAGGCCATCGGCGCTTACCAGCCCCTCCACGATCACTTCGACCCGGCGCAACTTGCGCCGATAGGTGCCTGGGTTCCAGCGGTCGAAATCTTCCAGCGTGGTCTGGAAGTCGAGCCGGCCAGTCTGCTGGAAGTCGCGGCGGAACTGGAACGGGTAGCGGTCGGCCAGCGCGATGCTGACCTTGATCGGCGCCTTCTTCTCGGTGTCGAGCAGGCGGTCGTAGCTGAACTGGTCGACGTCCGCCAGCAGCAGGTCGGCCGCCAGCATGCCGTTGAGGTCGCTGCGCTCGTAGTCGAAGCGGATGCGGTTGACGGTGAGGTCGTACTCGAACTCGTAGGCGCGCTCCATCAGGAAGGCCGCGCCGATGGCCCAGTCCAGATAGCGCTGGCTGATCTCGCGCTGCGCCTGTGCCAGGTTGTCCCATAGCTCGGGGCTCAGTTCCTGGTCGTTGAACGCGTCGAGCTGCGACCTGGCTTGAGCGGCGCGCAACTTCGCCAGTTCCTGCTGGGCCTGCGCGGCCTTCACGCCTTTTTTTGCGACCTCGACCTGGCCGTTGGCCAGCGTGAGGTCGTCGGTAAGCTGGTCGACCTTACGGTCCATGTTGCGCAGCTCAAGCTCGCGCGTGGCCTTGCTACGACTGCGGTTCATGGTGCGCAGGATGTCGCCCTTGGCAACGTCGCGCGTGTAGTAGAAGTCCGATGAGCCAAACAGGTCGGTATACGTCTCGTGAACGTAGGTGAGCTGGATGCCGAGCTGTCGGGCGAAGTCCGGATCGACATGCACGCCGCCGTCCGGTGCCGAATACAGCGCCGTGATCTCGTCGTAGAACGCGGTCTGCTCGGCCACCGCCGCATAGTCGTCGCGCGCCTCGATGGCCTGGTCGATGCGCTTGCCGGCAATTTCGGCGGCGCTCTGCGCCACGTCTTGCTGCGTCTTGGCCAGTGCAACCTTGGCGTCCTCTACCTTGACGGCCGACTTCTGCGCATCCACGGCCTGCTGAAGCGTGAGCCGCGTGAAGGCTTCCTTCTCGGCGGTACTCTTGAAGTTGAGATAGGCGCGCTCGGCCTGGATCGCCTGGTTGGTGAAGTAGCGCGCCTGGTTCTGCAAATAGCGCCACGGGTGGATCGGGATGATGTCGTCCGGGATGCCGAGATAGTTGATGCCATTGGCAATCTGGCCAAGATTGGCCAGCGCCTGCAGTATCAGGATGCGGCGCTCGTAGCCGATGCCGTCGAAGGCTAGCCGGTCGGGGGCGTTCAGCAGCGCCAGGGTGTCGTCGGCATAGGGGGCGAAGCTGCCTTCATAGAGCGGCCCTGAGAGTTCGAAGCCAGCGGCAGTAAGGGCGACAATGCGCGAGTAGGCCTGCACGGCGGCATCGGTGTCTTGCTGGCGGTAGTGGCGATCCCCCTCTGCGAGGTAGGTACGGGCCAGGCGCGCCCACAGCATGGGGCGCTCGATGGCGAAGTTCAGGTAGGCGTAGTCGCGTGCGCGCAGGTAGTAGTTGGCGGCCAGGTCGTGGCGGCCTAGTGCATGGTAGGTGTCGCCCAGCGACAGCGGCAGCACCAGCCCACTTACGTGCGCGAGATGCGAGGTAAATGCGCCCAGGTTGCCAAGGTCGACGATGAGGTCGGCAAGGCGCAAGGCGTCGATGCGCGGCTGGTAGAACGCCGCTTCAAGTGCGCCGGCACCAGCGGCCAGGTCGATATGGACCGCGCCATTCCTGCCGGCGACCTCGAACTCGCTGACGGGCTCGGCCGCTTCGAGCGAGTGCGCCTGCCAGGTGGCGCCGCTGTGCAACAGTAGCGGCAATCCGGCGCTGCCCACCGCGCGCGTGACCGAGGCACTGCCGGGATTGAGTGCCTGCGTCACCTGCCAGCCGCCCAGCGCGGGTACGCGGTGTATTGCATTGGCGAAGTGGCCGGCGGCGGCCTCGGCGTTACCGGCCAGGGTGCTGGCGACGCCCAGGTTGTGCTCGACGGCGGCCAGCGCGTCGGCCCTGTCCTGTCCTCGATAGGATTCGGCTGCGTTGGCAAGCGCGTCTTGCGCGCCGCCCACGTCCTGGCTAGCCAGCGACACCGCGGCCAGCAGCGCGAAGCCGTCGCCGCGCCGGGCATCGTCGCCGGCGGCGAGCGCCTCTTCGGCATGCCGGCGCGCCAGATCGAACTCGCCCTGGCGCAACAGCGTTAGGCAGAGCGCATGCTCGCGCTGCGCGCGCGTGGTGTCGCCGGCGAAACGGTCAGTCAGTTCCCGCAGCTCAGGTGGGGGCTCGACGCTGGGCATGATGGGCACCGCCGGTCCCAGAGACGGGCGCAGGCGATGGAGGTTGACACTGGCCTCCAGCAGCGGCTTGACCAGTTCGATCGCGGCCAGCATCTCGGGGCGCAGCTTGCCAACCTCGATCGGAAAAACGGGCCATACCAGCACCGGCAGCAGGGCCCACGCAGCAAGGTACTCCGATAACGCCTCGCTGTAGCGTTGCCGGAAGAACGCCGCGTTGCCGGCCAGCAGCCTGGCCTGTATCTGTGCCTCGACGGATTGCCCGGTGGGCGGGGTGGCAAGCGCCAGGCGGGCGACCGCCTTGGTGGTGTAGGCCTCGGCCGGGTACGAAGGCATGGTGTCCCCCTGTGTCGTCCGCCGCCAACGGCGTGGCGCAGGCAGGCGGATTCAGGGTAGTCGATAACACCGAGGATACAAGCCGATAGTCAACTGCCGGGAGTCGGAAGCGGCCGCGACGGCTCCCACAGGAATTCATGCAATGGCGAGCGTTTGCGCCAGCCTGCCTGTTCGAGCATGGGCGCTTCGTAGAATGCGGGAACTGGCCCGAGGCATAGCAGGCCGAAAGGCGTTGCGCCTGCGGGAAGGCCGAGTTCTTGCGCGAGCGCATCGGGATCGAACATGGATACCCACCCGAGGCCGAGGTTTTCAGCGCGCGCCGCGAGCCAGAGATTCTGCACCGCGCACGCGGCGGAAGCCCAGGCCATTTCGCGAGGCATGCTGCGGCGTCCGAAGATCGTGCCATCGTCAGGCGCCAGGATGATCGCCAGCAACTCTGCGCAGTCACGAATGCCCTCGACTTTAAGGCGCAGGAATTCCGCACCGCGCTCCCCCAGGGCCTGCGCCGTGGCCTGGCGTTCAGCCTCGACCAGTGGCGCCAGTCGTGCGCGCCATTCGGGGGTGCTCAAGCGCATGAACCGCCATGGCTGCATGAGTCCGACCGAAGGCGCCTGGTGGGCCGCATGCAGAAGACGCTCCAGCTGTGCGTTGGCCAGAGGCGACCCCGGCGTGAAGTGACGACAGTCACGCCGTAACGCGATGATGCGGTACAACGCGGTGCGCTCGGCTTCGTCAACGAGAGGGCCTGACCCGAATTGCTCCATTGAATTCTCTAGGTTGCGGGGCAGGTCGTTGTAGCACATGTTGTCGCCTGTGGCGCGGCGCACAAGCAGCTTGCGAGCCGTCCCGGTACGTCACATTGCTGGGGCATGCAAGCGAGGAACAAGGCATTCGTCAGAAAAAGACTTGCCAGACAGGCTCGAAACGCATTAGTATTCGCTCCCCGCTGCAGCAAGCCAACGCTTCGCGGCGGCGGGAGAGAATGGCCAGCGATGATTATTAATGGCCGAAGAGATTTTCAAGTCGATCCGGGCAGTTAGAAAAAAGAAAATTTTTTCAAAAAAAGGATTGACGAATTAGGGAAAACCCTTAATAATCTCGTTTCTCTGCTGCAGCGAATGACGAAACGTCAGCGACGCAGCGGGCA
>VFQP010001614.1_pt1 | contig 29186 bp, 51 predicted proteins | sample 3512351 | NCBI WGS metagenome assembly VFQP01 (sample SAMN10412372, study PRJNA504923) | tailings metagenome | isolation source: Relicate 1 Philex TSF1 revegetated site | place: Philippines: Tuba, Benguet | collected 2017-08-29
GGTCAAGGGGTGTGTACATCAAGTTGTGTGTCCTCCATGCCATCACTCCCACCCCCCACCTTTTCCACAAAAACACAACCCACAAAAAACACACAGGAATCACTTGAGGAGGCATACATGCCAACATTCCGCAACACAACACTCCAACACCAACCCCAACACATGGACGATGACGAATTCGAACGGGCCCTTGCGGCTAGCCGCATAGGGGGCCCCGGGGCCCCTGCAGCGGTGGCTGCGACAGCAGCCGCCGTGGGGGTTGCTACGGTGGTGGTCCCCATGGCACGGGCAGCAACGGTGGATGATCCTCATGTGCGGGCAGTGGTGGCGGCATCGGTGGGTGATGTAGAGGCGGATGATATTGTGAGGGAGATCAAGGAGCTGAGGATGGAGTTTGGTGTGCCATTGGATGCATTGCAGGGGGCACTGGTATGTGGTGGTGGGGGGGTTCCATGTATTCTCATACGCAGTATGCAGGATGACAGCACCACTCCTACACTGTACCCCTGCTTCATATACCTGCACTGTGGTGGTTCAATACACCCTACAAGTCACCTGTACACATCACACACCACCTGTACACATCACACACCACCTGTACATCACACACCACCGTTCCCTCACCACACCACCTGTACATCACACACACCCTCACCCTCATACAGGCACGTCAGAGGGCAGATCGTGCCATTATTGAAAAGGACCTTGCAGCAGCACGTGAGAGTCGAAACCCCAATAGTGTTACATTATCAGCACAGCTGGCACGATCTGGCAAGGAACTACGTGAGGTGTGTGTGTGTGTTTGTTTGTGTGTGTGTGTGTGTTTGTGTGTGTGTGTGTGTGTGTGGATGCATGTGGGCTGCCATGCTGTCTTTCCTCATCCCCTCTGCTTTCCTCATCCCCTCTGCTTTCCCCCTGCAACACATCCCCACGGTACCGCCCAAACATCCCGTTACACCATGCCCCTCCCCCCCTCTCACACACACAGTTGGAACGCCGCACCCTCCCTGTTGAAAAGGTATTAGAAGAACTGACAGTCATGGAACAATTTGTACAGCAGGAACGCCCCGGACGTGCGGAATTCAACGTCGTACGAGACATGGTATTGAAAAAGCTGATAGAAGAGTTGAGCACTGCTGGGTGGGCAGTGGATGTGGCTGGGACGGGGGATGTAGCAGAATACCATCAGCTGGCGTCTCAACTGGCAGAGCAAACCCAACCATTGCTCAAACAACCTGGTGGTACACCACCACCGGGGTCGATTGCGGCGGCTGCTGCAGCTGCTGCTGCTGCTGAGAGTGCGGGGGCAAGTGGTGGGGTGCGGGAGGCCACCGCTGCGACACCTGCTGGTGCGTGATTGCTTGTGGGTGGATGTGGGGTGGGGTGGGTGGGGAGATGAGTGGTATTGTAGGGTTTGTACATGACATACACCTGCATAGAAAAACACAAGCATGCACCTACCATGGTCACGCTCTTCCCACAACCCACACTCCTCCCATAACACACACTCCTCCCACAACACACACTCCCCCACAACACACACTCCCCCACAACACACATTCCCCCCCCCCCAGGTAAGGGGTATGACCTCAACAGCACCCTACAGGGGTTGCAGGAAATGAGGGCTCGTATAGAAGCACGTAAAGCCAAACGTGTGCAAGAGGCAGCAGCCCAGGGTGGGGCCAGTGATACATACAGCAGCCCCAGTGCAGCCACAAGTGCGTATCAAAAGGCGTTGTTGAATTTGAAGGCATCCATGAGCAAACCTGGTGGGGAGGTATGTGGGTGGTGGATGTGGGTGGTGGATCTGGACATATATGTACTCACACGTGGATGTGTTTATGTAGTTGTCATGGCACGAACAGTACCACACATGCACACATGCAACCACACTTGTTGTGGGAACAGGGTGCCGCAGTGGCTGCAGGTGCTGCGGGTGGTGCAGCAGCAGGGGTGTTGGGCATGCGTGCGCTGGGCAACCGACGACGTGGAGTATATGATGATGATTCTTCAGATGAGGACGCGAGTGAAGATGTGGTAGTGCCCAAGGTATGTTGGGGTGTTTGGGTGGGTGTTTGCACACCCGTCTTTTTGTGCCTGTGGTGTCAATATTCAGCAGCATGATTTAGCAACCATTTATGTCGATACTCAGCAAGCATACCAGCATTGTGCAGCACCGTTGTTTGCACCAGCACTTATTGTGCTACTATATACACGACATGGTCGTTGTGCATGCTGGTATAATTGCAGTACCAGCCATTTCACATAGCATACTTGCAGTCGTTGTGTGATTCGTTGTGCATATACGATGGTCGAGGCAACCGTTGCACCCATCGGTCATAACCTCAAGCAATGGGCACAACCTGGGGTGTTGAGGGAATTTGTGTTGGGCTTGACTGCCAGGGTATTGATGAGTACATACTGTCGCACAATACGCATACAATGTTGTCGTGCACACCTTGATTCTGCCTCAATCCACGCACAGCGGGATCGTGCAACGCACCCCAACCTCTTTGACCCCGAGAGTTTGTTTCAAGCCAAGGTGTGGTGGGTTGTACATTGGTGGAATGACTATGCTGATGTGTTGGGGAGTGTAGGTGGACACTTGTGCACACACCACACGCACACAATCCATAGCGGGAGTGGGCCCGTAACAACGCCAAGACGGACACCGCCCTCTCATTACCACAACGCTGCTTTGAACACCTGCTTGTCGTTGGCCTACCCCCCAATATTGATGCAGCATACTTGGAACAAGCAGCAGCCACCATTGCAAAACGTATGAGCATGTTCATGACGCACATGCACACAGATGGGGTGTGGTCCCATCATCGTCATTACCACCATCACCCACAACAGAGCGCCCAGATGCAGCCAAGGATCGTGTCAAGGGTCCCAAGGGCCCCACACTCCCCGCAGAGGTGTTGTACAGCTACCCGCCAGACAAACCACTGGACAACGCATCCCTCATTGCTGATTTCTGCTTCCCCGCGGGGGTGCAGCCTCGCATGCTGGAACGCACCCCAAGCATGAGCTCCCTCAACCAAGTCATCTACCGACAATCATGCAATGATAGTGATGACCGTTCGTTTGTGTTTGTACTTGCTGTGCAAGCCACAGAGCGCCTGCCTCTGTATGGCGTGTGCTGCTATGTGGATGAGTTCGTGTTTTTACCTCCGCCCATTGCGGGGGATGCTGTGCCGAGTAGTCTGCCAGGACTGTCACGACATGTGGTGGCGGCACCCCGTTGCTATTGTTTGTTGAGTCACTATCCATTCTTTCCCCTGCATTTTCAGGTGAGGGGGGAATGATGGTTGGGGGAGGGCTTGGTGTGGTGGCTCTCTCAACATGATGCTGTAGACATGATGCTGTAGGAAATGCATGGGTATTTACGTGCATGTGTACATCCCCCAACATTTTCCCATCATCATCATCATCCATCACTCACCACCATCATCATCAGGTGCTCAACCTCATGTTGAGCTTAGGTCGTCTAGAACGCATCAAGCTCCTGGAACAACAATTGACCACACCCAACACTGCAGAAATGGCTGCACGGTTAGCCAACGCAGCACTTGACGACTCCACTACAGGCAACAGCCCCGCAAGCATCACTGATGGCGACAGCGCGGCATCCGCCGCCCCCGGTGGGGATGCCACAGACAGCACCGGCCTTCAGGTAGCATCTGCTCGGCAGGTCTTGCAGCGCTACTATGAGCATCGGGTTCCCAATCTGGGAGAACAGGTCAACGTGAGTCCCGACCCAAGTTTGACCACGTTGACCTACACCCGCCCACGTGTAGCCAACCTCACAGCACCGCCCACCAATGTGGCATCGCTTGTGCGCATGGCAGACGCAGAGTCGGCAGATGCATTGCGTCATTGGACCATTGCCACCTTGTGTCGTTGTTTGAGCCTCAACAACATCCTGTCTTTGCTTACGTCGGTGTTGCTTGAGCGCCAGGCGGCATTGTTCTGCCCAAATATCGGCCTGCTGTCGGCGTGTGTGTTGGCCATGGTGCCGCTGTTGCGGCCATATTCGTGGCAGTCGCTCATGCTGCCTGTGTTGCCATTAAACATGTTGGAAATTGTAGAGGTATATTGTATAAGGGGGTGGTGGTTATCATGGGTTGGTCTCTTTAATGGGTTTCACTAGATATGGGTGCTCTTCATGTATTGCTGCTCCCTACTGCTGTGTAGTAGCTTATTGTTTCATGACAGTCACCTTTTCTGAAAAAACTCTTCTTTTCACCTTCCCCTCTCATTATCACCTTCCCATCTATTATACCCCTCTCCCCTACCCACCCAGGCCCCATTTCCATTTGTTGTTGGTATTCAGTACAAGACTGCGGATATCCGCAACCGCTGTGCCAACATTGCACGAGTCAACGTGTATAAGAACCGGGTCAAGCTGTCGGGATCCACCCCACAGCTGCCGGGGCACTCTACACTGGTGACTAAACTGGTCAAGTCGTATGCAATGCTGGCAGCAGCAGGCAAGGCAGAGGAAGTGCCTCACCAACCCGTGTACAGGTACAGGGGAGGGTGTTGAAACGGGGGGGGATGACAAAGGGATGGGTTGATGATGATGATCATCCTCCAGCGTTGTTCACCATGTTGTCACACGTCTTTGTCACACATCTTTCAACAACAACAACAGGGTTACTGATGCACAGCGCAATGCAGCAGATTCGTTTTTAGAGGTGTTGCAACAGCATCTGAGCAGCTTTTGCGCCAACTTGCAGGCGCACACCATCACCGATGTGCAGCACTCTGACCGTGTGTCCATGTTGCTCAAGGAATCATTTGTTGATAGCTTCCCTGCTAAAGATCGCCCTTTTTTCAAAGAGTTTGTGGAAACACAGCTGTTTTCTGTGTATTCTGATACGTTGCTGAATTAATCATCATGTTGTTGTTGCTGACGGTCAAACGTTGTTGAGAGCGTACAGGCAGTGTTGTTGTGTGCATGCAGGTGTTGTGATGTACATGGTTTTGCTCTGGTAGAGCGTGTAACATGAGTGTTGAGCCAAGCACCACCACGGGGAAAGGACCCCTCACAGTGAGGAGTACGGTCAGTGTGGCGGCTCTGCAAATTTGCGTGCAATAAAGCTGTCCCTCGCCTTGTCATCGCTATATTGTCATTTGCATCCCGGCACCATGGTGAAGTTTCTGAAGGTGCGTAACAGCAGCAGCACAGCCAGCAGCTTTGTTTAGTTGCAACCATGGACACAACACCTGTATGTTTCCTCCTCACAGCCTGGCAAGGTGGTCATCCTGCTCACTGGCCGCTTTGCGGGCAAGAAGGCAGTGATTGTGAAAAACTACGATGACGGGCAGGGTGGGCGTGCATACGGCCATGCGATCGTCGTGGGCTTGCAAAAGGAGCCTCGCAAGGTTGGTTTTATTGGTTGTTGTCGTGTGGGTGTGGGTTGGCTATGGGTATGGCACATGCAGCGGGGTGTATGCGTACATTGAGGCAGCCAATTGTGAGCAATCGTGGATTGATGGACACAGCAGCCGGCTGCTGAAACACAGTGTGCTATGTGTGATGGACGTGTGCATCACTAGTGACTATTCACACAACACAGGTGACAAAGAAGACAAACCAGAAGACACAGGCCCGGCGGTCAAGCCTCAAGGTAGATTGGGTGTTGTTTTGGATTTATGCAGCTTTGTATGCAAGGCAGAACCAGGCTCATACACAGCAGCAGCAACCACAACAGCACATGTACACCTATATACAAATATCACAGGCATTCATCAAGACTGTCAACTACCAGCACATTATGCCTACACGTTACACATTGGATGTCGACTTGAAGAATGTGGTGGGCAACTTTGCAGATGTTGAAAACACAACTGCGCGCTTGGAGGCTCGCAAGGTGTGTTTTTGGGGGTTGTAGTATCTGTGTGCTGGGATGGTGGTGCAGTGCGGCACAGATTGACCATGTCAGGCACAGCCAGTGCAATCGCGTGTGTCTGCACGCATACACATGTGCCCTGCAGCCACGCGATGTGCACACACAACACACAACACACATACAGGAGGCAAAGAAGTTGCTCGAGGAGAAGTTCAAGACTGGCAAGAACAGGTGGTTCTTCACCAAGCTGCGCTTCTGAGAGCGCTTTTTTGTTGTCCCACCTTGTGTAACAAAATCACACGATTAGTTCTCGTTGGTTTACATTACTTGTTGGTTTACATTGCTTGTTAGTTGCAGGAGCAGCACCATGGTAGCACTGCAATCGAGCACACAATCGCTGCCATACACCTTGCGGAGAGTAGCACGTCACCTATACCAGCAAACAGGGCATAGTAGATCATTGCAAAGTTTTTGTGGCTCGGTACATCGCGTACACAGGCACGTTGTGTCAATACTGCCGCAACACTCGCATTTCCACAGTGTTGACCGCACGTAGTCATGCTTTATGCAGTGCATTGTCTGTTGTATTCTGTGCCAAACTTCGACTCACATACCAACAGAGTTGTGCATGGGCCTGTGTCGACACATGCTGCCTCCATCTCCACCCAAGCGCCAGTTGCATCGTCCTCCCCAGCAGGTGTGTGCTTTGCAACCGCACCCTCCTCAATAACATCCCAAATCATCATACATCCCAATCAACACAGATGATCCACCTGCAGGGGATCACGTGCTTGCCATGCTGCGTGCTCGTGGGTTGGTTGCTGATGTGACATCCCCAGAACTCGACAGCATTGTTGCAACTCGCAAAGTATCAGTCTACTGTGGATTTGATCCCACAGCAGAGTCACTGCATTTGGGCAACCTACTTGGTATTATTGTCCTGTCATGGTTTCAGCGCTATGGACACCGGCCTGTGGCATTGTTGGGGGGGGCTACTGGGCGTGTTGGTGATCCATCTGGTATGTGTGAGAGTGCAGGATTGTGACTGTACACCACCCACACATGTACAACATCACCCATAAAAATCCACAGGTAAGAGTGTGGAGCGACCTGTACTCAGTGAAGAAACCATTGAACGCAATGTACAAAGCATTGAGGCAACCTTGTGTTCCCTGTTGACCAGTCAACATGGGCAGGAACCCCTAGTAGTCAACAATTTGGCATGGTTTGGTCAAATGAAGTTTTTACAATTTCTTAGAGAGGTGGGGAAATATGCACGAGTGGGAACCATGTTGTCCAAAGATAGTGTGAAGACGCGATTGGAGAGTGAAACAGGGATGAGCTTCACCGAGTTTACCTATCAGTTGCTGCAGGGTTATGATTTTGTGCATTTGCGTCGACAGTATGGTGTGGAAGTGCAGGTAGTGTGTCTGTGTGGAGTTGTAGAGAGGGAGGTCGTGGTGGTGCGGATACAAACCACCTTGTATGCGCACATACACACAACATTTTCACATTATTCCCACAACATCGATGACACATTATCGATAACAGAGCATCAACACACCATCGACACACCATCTCGCCCACACCGTCTCTCCCACACCATCTCTCTCAGATTGGTGGGAGTGATCAATGGGGAAACATTGTAGCAGGCACAGAGCTGCTGAGGAAAATGGAGGATACTCCAGTCGCAACAACAGACACACCTTCCAGTGTGGAACCTTCCGGTGACAGTGTGGAACCTTCAGCTGGAGAACAACAGGGTGCAGTGGGCTATGGGTTGACATTCCCCCTGTTGACGAGTGCAGATGGGAAAAAATTTGGTAAAAGTGAAGGGGGTGCTATTTGGTTGAGGGCAGAGTATTTGTCCCCGTATAAATTCTATCAATACCTGTTCAAGACAACGGATGCAGATGTGGTGCGGTTTTTGAAGATGCTCACATTTCTGCCCCTTGAGGTAGGAGGGGGTGTGTATGTTGGAGGTGTTTTGTTTGGGATGTGTTGTGGGATAGTGTTGCAGGGGAATCATCTTTTGCATGCTCAAGCTTGGGTCACGAGATGATGAACAAGTACATCATGATGAATGAATAAGCGCACTCACTGGATATCAAGCAATTGAGTTGTAGAACACACGTAGGGCCAACACCAGACACACCCATTACACCCATTACACCCATTACACCCGTTGCCCACCAGGAAATCGCGGCCATTGAGGCAAGCATGCAGCAGAGTGACTATGTTGCCAATACCGCCCAGCGACGCCTGGCTGAAGAAGTGACCCGCTTTGTGCATGGTGAAGAGGGGCTGCAGCAAGCATTGAAAGCAACTGAGGCGCTTGCTCCAGGTGCAGACACGGCGTTGGATGCAGACACACTCGAAGCAATTGCAGGAGATGCACCAAGTGCAACCTTGCCACGGGATGTGGTCGTTGGGGTGCCGTTGGTGGATTTGGTGGCACGTGTGGAGCTGCAGCCAAGCAAGGCAGCTGTCAAGCGATTGATCAAGGTAGTGGTATGGGTGTGGGTGTATAGGTAGGGCATGCCTGACACACCATAGACACACATCCAACTACCCAGGGTGGTGGATTGCGACTCAACAATGTCAAGGTTGATGACGATGCCATGGTAGTCGCAGATGGGGATTTGATTGATGGGCGCGTCTTGCTGTTGGCTGCAGGGAAGAAGAACAAGCTGCTCGTGCGGGTGGAGGCATGAGCAACATCACAGTCGATTTGTTTATTTTCCCACATCACTGCAAATCTCAAATCTCATAAAATATCGAGGCCTATGCATATCAGATTGCTCTGTCCAGCAGCTGGTGTGCTCCCCCACCAAACTCTTGCTGTTGTCCATCATCGCACTACAGCAAGAGCCCCACTGTGTCGAGCGTTCTTTTTCGAATCCTGGAAGCACGAAAACCACGAAATGAACGGGAATGGAGCTAGCAATGCAGCTCAGCAGCATACACCTGTGACATTTTCCATAGATGGAAGGCTGCCACGTCCCACACCCCTTGGAACTGTAGTAAACGATGCAGTTCACAGATGGTTTCTTGATACACAACGTGAAGCATTTCGTGGTGATGTGGTATGGCGTGGATTATGTGGTGATGTGGTTGTGGCCGGTCCCGATTTCCTTTGTTCACACGTGTGCACAAACACACACACAGAAGCAGCAGGCACTGTTGGGGCAGATGCTCATTGAGGGCTATGGATGTGAGGCTGATCCTTTGCAGGGCCGTGAGTGGGTGGAAAAGGCACGGCGCCGTGGGTATCGAACAAGCGGTGTCTATTGCGAACTGTAGTGTACACCACAGATGGTGGTACATCCCTTATCTTGCTTGTGTTTTATCATTTCTGACGTATTCATTACCAGCTTGTGGGTAACAGATCGTGTATTATTTATGGTGTTACACAAAAAGATGTCGGTTTTATTGTACACACAAGCCCAGCTTGCGCCTTCACCTTGCATCATCACGACAACATGTATATCCGTTGACTGATGTCCTTGACCACCCAATCAAATCCCTCTTGCACACCCACCCCCGTTACGGGACTGCATCCCTGCACCTTGAAATGGCGCCTGCCCAAGTTGGGCAGGTCCAATGCTTGCTGAATTGCCTCGACACTGAGGGCACCTGCAATGTCCTGCTTATTGGCAAGAATGAGCAACGTGGCCCCTGCCAGCCGCTCCTCCTTGAGCAATGCATGCAATTCTGCTTTGCAGTCCTGCAGCCTGTGTATGTTGGTTGGTGTGTACACATGCATTGCCGGAGCAAAGTACAAAAACAAACCAGCTTTCTCTTGTACCTGACTTTGTCGGCAGAGTCAACCACCCATACAAGGCCATCAGTCTGCTCAAAATAGTTGCGCCAATAGGACCGCAGTGTCTTTTGCCCACCCACGTCCCATATGTTCACGCTGTACCCGTGGTGTTGCAAGGTTTTGATGTTGAAGCCCAGCGTGGGGGAGACGGTGGAAATGTCATCGCCAGAGAGAAATTTGACAACCGTGGTTTTGCCTATGTAAAGGTGGCAGAAGTGGTGGGTGTGGCTGTTATGCTGTGGGCTGGATGGATGTATACGATACCTGCATTGTCCAAGCCCACCATCAAGAGGCGAATCTCGTGCTGTTTCCGTCTTACTTTGCGTATAACTGTCAACAAACCCATGAAAGTTGGCAATAAGGTGTCAATGCAGTTTCAGGAGGGAAAAGAACAACAAGTATATCGTGTGATGCTGTGATGGTGATCTGAAATCTGTCACAAGAGGTTGTTTGTTGCTTTTCCCCACTGTTGTATGCTGCACAGGGATGCATGCAATTGTGACACCAACTTTTTCTCCGTGTTTCAGGGAGCAAGGTGCATTGATAATTTACATTACTATCAACGCAACTGAACATGTTTCCAACAAGCAAATACATCATAGCAGCATTATAGTAGCGTTCACAAGGCGTTGTGGTGCATCACCAACGAAAACAGCACCAACGACAAGGTGTTTGTACTACCAAAGTAAATGTTGTTGTGCTCAACATGCAGCACACGTGTGCTTTGGCGATAGCAGTAAGCACCTAATTTGCCAGCATTGATGGCATCACGTGGAGGTAGTCTCTCCTTGAGAGTAGCCCCAGGATTGGAACAAGATGTCCCTGACGATGTAGAAAACGTGGTCCGGGGCGTTTCGTTGGAAAGCAAGGACAGCAAGCGTGGTGAGGATGGTGGTGGTACTGCTGGTGGCACAAAAAAGGGAGAGGCATACCAGGTATGGATGAAGAATTGGGGCACATAACAGCGCACCACCGGGCGTGCTGTACACCTTTCCACGGTCTCCCCACAGAGCGAGCGCACCACATTGCGTAGCTTGGCCATGCAGGTGGTTTCATTCTTCTGGTCCCACTGGGAAAAGTTTGTGGTGCTGGCTGGTGTGTTGCTCGTCGGTGCAGTCATCATGTTCAAGGCATGGGATGATGATGCCATTGTCGTGACTGCTGCACAACAGTGTGTGTGTGTGTGTGTCAACCCTAAATACTCCATCACAGGGGTTGGAGTATGTGCAGGATGTCCTCGACTGGTTTCAACAGCTTAATAATGGAGTGGGTCTGCTCTGCTACACTGCTGTATACTGTGCCAACGTGTCATTGTTTTTGCCTGGCCTTGTGTTTATGCTAGGTGCTGGGTTCATATTCAAGTATGGGGTGGGAAGTTATGCGTATTGCTGGATGTGTAGTTGCCACAGCAAACTTGTTTGTGGGCCATAATGTACACAATAAACACACACGCATGCGCAACAACCCAACAACAGGTTTTGGCGGGGTCTTTTTGCTGTATGGGTGGGTGGCTCCCTAGGTCAAGCATTTGCATTCCTGCTGGGCAGGTATATGCTACGTGAGTGCATTGTAACCCTTGGACGAGGCAAGTCAAAGCGATGGGAGGTGATTGACAAAGCCATCGAGCTGGATGGGTGGAAGTTGGTATTGCTGTTGAGGCTCTCTCCGTTGGTGCCATACAATTTGCTCAACATCACAATGGCATTGACACGTATTGACTTTTGGCAGTTTTCCTTGGTGTCCGCTGCAGGTAGGGTTTGTTGTGTATGGGGTTGCCCTGCATGCCACACCTCTTACTTGATCACCATGTCTTACCCACAGCAATCGTTCCCGAGTGTGCATTGCTTGTGTACTGCGGTTCGCTTGCCAAAAATGTGCATGATGTGGTCAATGGTGTAGCAGGCCCCAGTGGCTCCATGACCTGGCTGCTGGGAGGAATGAGTTTGGTGACATGTGTGGGCGCAGCTGCATGGGCCACCGTCGTTGCACGGTATGGGTTTGGTGGCAGGTTTTGTGGCAGTTGTAGCATATCCAGGACCTGTAGGGGTCTGTGCTTGCAAGAGGTGGTGACCGATGATAAGACACACACACACACATGCACATAAACAGGCGGGCGATAAAGCGGGCGGAACATCATATAAGCATTGCACGTGCAGCACCTGAAGAGCCAACAGCCACGGTATGCAGCACGACGGAGGTATTGATGCATAGTGTATGGGGTACCACACAGTGTATGGTTGTGTATACACAGGAGGCTCGGAGAATCAACCCAGCACTGAGTGTGATTGCGCAACAAATTATCAAACCTAAAAACAAGGACTGATGATTGTGTGGTGACTTTGTAGTGTGTGATAGAGTGTTGTCAAAAATTGATTCGCGGCTTGTAAAATCTCGTAGTCACAACACACGCAACAACACACGCAACAACACACGCTCAATCTTGCTCCCATCAGCATCATCATCACAAGATCCACCTCGTTTTTGCACCTACCACCCACCTCAACCTATTACAACCTTGTTCACAGCACCATGTCGCCTCCCACGTTGCCGACTATGCCACAAATCACAGAGTTTGCTGCTATGACAACGTCTCGTTTAGTGTTCTACCCATCAGTGCTCTACAACATCATCCGCTCTCGAGTGCAGACGGATTGGAACTGGTACAATGCCATCAACCAGCACCTCATCTTGGGTGCGTTGCCCAACAAGTCAATTCTTGCAGAGCTCAAGGAGCATGGTGTCAAGGCTGTGGTCACGCTCAACCAACCGTACGAGCTGCTTGTCAGTCCAACAGATATCCAACAGGCGGGGTTTGCGCATTTGTGGTTGCGCACCACTGATTACTTGTATGCCCCTTCCATGGAGGAACTGCATCGTGGCGTACGATTCATTGCAGGTGTGCGGGGGTGTCGCTGACGGTAGACATCTCATGCACATGCTCATCTATGTACCCTATCAACCACCATTCCACACAGAGCATGTAGCACAAGGTAACAAGGTCTATGTGCATTGCAAAGCAGGGCGTGGCCGCAGCACAACATTGCTGTTGTGCTACCTCATCAAGGAGCACAACATGACGGTGGAGGATGCATGGGCAATGGTGTTGGAAAAGCGGCCGCAGGTGTGTTTGGCAACAGGGCAGTGGGCAGCTGTGCGTGCATTTGCAGAAGCATGTCGTGGAAAGGAGGGGGGGGGGTTTGTGGAGGGGGGCATTGCAACAGGATGATGAGAGCTGGTTGGTGCTTTGCATGTTGTGGTGTCACTGCTTTGTATGCTGTGTCATAAACCATGTTTTCAACATTTATTGTTTCCGCAGTAGTATTGTTTTTGTGAGCGTTTTGTTTGGCTGTGATTGACTGACTGTGTACTGAGTAACACTACGATGATGACACATTGTGTGGCGCACTGCACTGACGAAGTACATGTACACAATGTGTTACAATCCCTCACCGGTCGACAATTCTTCTTCGTACTCTTCTACTGCTGGCGAATGTATGTGTCAATACTGTGCACGCGTCGATACCAGGTGGCAACTTGGGAAGGAAAAAACACACAGTGTGCATCTCACTCAGCATTCAGTGACCATAGGTGCGAGCATGTTGATGAGCGAGCATGTTGATGAGTGCACAACATGCACACATCCACAAACACCCAGAAAAGTAGAGTGCGTGTCTGCACATATTCTCTACTCGAAACCCAGCAGCTCCACATCAAACACGAGGGCTGTGTTGGTGTGGCAATTGTGAAGTGCGAATGTGTGCATGTGCATGCGTGTGACTGCGTGTGTGTATGTGAATGTGTGTGACAGCGTGTTTGCGCACGTGCGATAGCATCATTGCATCAACAAACACAATTATATACCCATACAATACAAATACAATACAATTTTACAACACATACTGGATGAAGGAGGTATGACTGGAGGGAAACCCCTCTCCCCATACGCATAGTCTGGGGTGCAGGTTAGCTTTGCTCGCTGACCCTTTGACATCTGAGCCACACCCTCATCCCATCCCTGCATTGTTGGGGGGGGTATTGTTGGGGGGGGCAGGGTTTGTGAAGATTAATGGAGTGCATCCATCATGCATTGGAGTGCATCATCCATCATTCCATCATCCATCATTCCATCATCCATCATGCGTGTATGGCCCCTTGATGATACACATCGATGATGCACATTGATGATGTACATGACCAACACATTGATGATGTACATGACCAACACATTGATGATGTACATGACCTACCTTGATGACCTGCCCCTGGCCAATGATGAACTGAAAGGGCTTGCCTGTGAAAGGGTGAGATACATGTGAGAGTGTGCATAGACATGTGAGAAAGGGCATAGACATCATGCTTGTGTGTATAAGCATCAGTGTGAGATACCATGCATATGATTAAGGAATTCAACCCTCACACATCAAATATCAGCCCCCACACATCAAGCATACCCACATCACATCATACCACGGTCACGCGAGGAGTCAAACTTGTTGCCATTGGTCAACGTGCCCGTGTAGTGCACTGTCACCTTGGACCCAGGGGGTGGGGTCTTGCCTGTGAAAAGAGGTGCTCCGTGCATCAAACATAGGGACCTGGGTGGCTGGGGCCGTGTGTAATCCCCACGCGCTCCAACACGTACCATCTCCAGGGGTGATCGTCTCGACTGTGACGCCCATCCTGATCGGGGTTGCCTTGAAAGACCTGAGATCGGTTGAAGCAACGTGTGATTGGCGCCATGGTCACGTATGGGCGTGATTGTGGTGCAGCAGTGTGTATTGGCAGCCACCAACACGGACAGATCATTCATAGCTCTCGCTACAACACACCTGCTGATACGAGGAGCGCAAGCCTTATTGAAAAGGGAGGTGCTAGTTGCTTTAAACATAGGGAGTAATGCTATTATGCGTGCATCATCGTCAACCAACACATAAAAACAGTTAGGGTCGACTGGTCATCGCCGTGCATGGTCTCGTCGTCATGCCAAGCAGCTGAAGAAGCACTGCTAAAATGCCAAAAACAGCACAAGATCAATGCTGACGTATGAAGAGGTTGGGTTGCCCAATTGGTGACCATCAACCCGCCGATCACAACCCATCATCAATCCATACACACAGGTGGTATGCAAGCGCTTGTCTGCAGTGCTAGCATGGTGCATGATACGCCAAGCGTGCCCAGCACAAGTGGATGCTGTAGAGGCGTGTGCGGGCGGGCAAGGATATGGCGGCCTCCCCCCAAGAGTTCCTCCCCAGTGTCAAGGTTCCGTCCTGGAACTTGACCTGTGCCTCGAGTTGCTTGCTGAGCAGCAGAAGCAGCAGAACATGCAGAGCAGCAAGAACAATGTGTAAACAACCGCATTGATGCAGAGAGAGCCTCACAGAAGGCTCAACCATTCACAGGCCCCTGAACATGGGTGACACTGCTATGTAATTGCTATGTACTTGCAACATATTTGTTTAACACCAACAACAACCATTGCAACATCCTCACGCAGCCACGTTTGCCACTGGCACGTCTGCAGGGGCACCAGTGAGCCCCACGCTTTCCTCCCACAAACGTTTGGCCACCTCTACATCATATGACTCGTTGCTGCTCGTTCGTGGCACACAATCCACATAATACTTGCCACTCACCCCAGCAACCTCATCGCTTGTTGCGAGGTAGATGGACGTGGCTGCACCTTGTGCTGGTGTCTTTAAGAAGAGCTGAGATGCGGAAATGAGGGGCTTCTGCCACCATTGGATATTGTTGGCATCAAACAAGTACCTTTGGGATGTGGGGGTGCATAATGTGTGGGTGTGTATGCACAATGTGTGGGTGTGTATCATATGCGTTTCAAAAAGGGAATTGGGACAGACATTGGAACAGACATTGGGTTCAGCAACAGAGCACGTGTTTCCACTACTGCTACCACTGGGCCACATGTACAAGCACATGTTGGCACCATACCTTGCCAATTCCGTGTTGACAATACCCGGATGCAAGCAATTTGCAGTCACATTCACATCTGGCCCCAAGCGTCGTGCAAGTTCATAGTTGAACAGCACATTGGCAAGCTTGCTCTGTCCGTACGCCCTCCATGCTTGATAGTTTTTGGTGCTTTGCAAATCATCAAAGTCCATGTGCCCAAACATGTGGGCAGATGACGCCACGTTGATGATGCGTGCAGGACTGTTGTTGTGTTGTTGGTATAGGTTGGAGGTAGGTGTGTGTGTGTTGGAAGGAGGGTGTGTGTGTGTGGAAAGGAGGATGTGTGCACCCAACAATTTGCACGCACAATGGTCTAGTATGGATGGTTTCATAAAGCAGGCCATATACACAGAGGCCAGATACACACAGTAGCAGTATATACACAGGGGCAATACACCCACAGTAGCAGTATACACACCGCTCTGGGCTCGTCATCAAGGGGAGCAGCATAGTTGTAAGCAAAAAATGCCCTAGATGATTCACTCCCAATTGATATTCAAAACCATCAGATGTCTCTGTACGATTGGGCAGGGCCATCACTCCTGTGTAACACACCACACATTGTTGTTGGTGCATTGGTCATAACGTCTGGTCAACACACAAATGTTTGACACAAAACACACATGTTTGACCAGTGCATTTGACGATGATATGAAACATAAACACCACACTACCTGCATTGTTGATGAGGATGTCAAGGGGCTTGCCAATGTCAAGGGCACGGTTGGCAAAGTCGCGTATTGTTGCTAGGTTGGCCAGGTCCATAAGCGCCACTTCGACCTTGGCACCCGGCACTTGTGCCCTGGATGTGGGGAAATGATCGTAAGAACACACATATCTTTGCTATTGTGCATCACGTGTCAACCACCATACTTTATTTTTGCCTTGGCTGCCTCAGCTTTTGCTTGATCTCGGCATGCGAGTACAGTGTAATAGCCTGATTTGGCTGTGGCTAAAGCTGTTTCCAGTCCTATGCCCGTGTTGGCACCAGTGATCAAGCATGTACGAAACTCTTGAGGTGGTGCAGTTGCTTGTGAAGCCTGCACACTGATGGACGAGCATCGCCGATGCACAGGGGTACGCAATCCCACTTTCATGGAGTTCATATTCATGTGGTAGCAGGATGCAGTAGAATGGTTATTGCAGTAAAGATGTAAATATGTGAATTGACGTACCACCAAAAAATGCCGCATGAAAATGTTCAGCCAGTACCCAGAGCGAATCGTTCCGTTATGACAGAAAACAACGAGCCATACATTATAACAACGACACAGTCAAACCAGCCAGAACGACACAGTCAAACCAGTCCGTTGAGTGCAATGGGAATCGACATCCCCGTAACTCCGCCTCATACATAGTCCGTAACATGCATTCCCCTTGATCAGAACCACGCATGGGACTGCTAGCCAAGCTAAAAAAGAAAAAGTCATCAAATGGACCACCAGCCAGTTTTGCCAGCAGCGAGAGCATCCCCCAGTCGAGCACCCTCAAGCAGGCGGTGCTGCAGCCCACCAAGAGACCCCCCACACGCACCCCCCACCCCCCACCAGCACCAGCGACCCCAGGTGCAATCAACCTTGCTGCCATCGCCGCCAAGCTGCAGCACAGCCATGCGCACGGCACCACTGCATGCTGTTGCACGTTGCTCTCTGCAGCAGTAACTGGGGTCAACGCAACCGTGTCCACACCTGGTGCCACCTTGCCTCGCCATGACGTCTTTGTGTTGGGACAGGAAGCCGTGTTTGTGCTGCAGCACGGACGGGAATGCTGCCGATACACCGCTGCAGGTACTTGTTACATCTATAATGGATCTCTACACAAGCAACTTGCAACACACAGCCAATCGCAATCATCACACCAACCTCCTCCTCCTCCTTCTTCTTCTTGTACCTCTCCACACCCCACCACCCCACCACTACAACAGGTCTCATGGCAAGCCTGTCGTCACATCAGGCAGAACGCACCGTCCTGCACCAGCTCTACAGTGTCCCCGCCCTCGCCCATGCCCTCTCTGTCTCTGCCGTCCACAATGCTCGCCCTGTTGCTGTTGCCCTAGGCAACCTTGCCTTAGAACAGCACATCCATGCATCCCTCCTGGCAGCAGATGGTGTGTTGGAAAGCCTCGTGGGCATCCTCCTGTGGCAGCCCAGTGCACGGGAGCAGCGACTCGTGCCCCCCGATGTGGTGGACGCGTGTCGGCATGATGCGTTGTATGCGTTGGGTGCGCTGGCGGCATCGCCCAATGGGACGGCGGCGCTGCTGGAATTTGATGATGTTGCTTCAACAGCAGTGGAGTTGATGCACACATCGACAACCTCGAGTGACACCAGACACGCAGCATTGCAACTGCTGCAGCGCATGGTTGGGTGTGGGGCAGAGCAGACGCATCAGCAGCTTACACAGTGTGGTGGGGTCGTGGGGTTGTGTCATGTGGTGGAGGGAGGGGGGTGTGGGAATGGGGGGAGAAGGGGGTCGGGGGTGCAGGGCATGTGCGTGGTGTGTGCACGTGGGGCGCTTGGTGTGCTGAGTGAGTTGGAGCTTGATGATGTTGACAAACTGGGCATTGCAAGGGTTCGTGTCAACAGGGGATGCTGTGTGTGTTGTGTTCACCTGATCACTCGTGTTGGGGGGATGCTGTGTGTGTTTATCACCCATCTTTTCTGCACAAACACTGATCACCCATCTTTTCTGCACAAACACTATACAGGGCAGTACATTGCATGCGCTCATGGCATGCCTCACACATAGTGACAGCGCTATTCAACGGGATGCTGCTCTGGTGTTGTCCAATGTAGCCACTCATGATGCATGCCGTACACTGTTGCTACAAGAACCCACCCTCGTCCCTTGTCTACAGGTATGCTTTGTATGTTTGTTGTATGTTGTTATTTGTGGATACTCCCACACATGAGTATGCACACATCCTCCATATGATCACCTGATACTTGTTTCACCACATTCTTGTAGCACACATCCTCCCCCTCCACCTCATGATAAACACACACAGGCAGCAATGCAGCAACAAAGGGATGCAGATGTATTGGCAGCACTGTTACAGGCAACAACATCACTTGCAGCCAGCCCACAAGTCAAGGTATGTGGACAGTAGAGCACATACTATCCATGTGTTATACCTGTATATACCTGTATAACTACAACATGTGCTATACTCCTTGTGTGCCAAGGGGTTGCCATGTCCACCTACACTATGCATGCTACGATACACGTACAACAGGCATGAGGTAGTAGTACAGCAGTACAGCATTTTCATACGCACCTACCTCTCCTCTCCACCTCTCTATACGCACCTACCTCTCCTCTCCACCTCTCCATACGCACCTACCTCTCTTCACACAGGCTGACTTGATTGCAGACTCTGCTGTGTCTATGCTGGTCACCATGTTGCAGCACCCATCTCCCCGTGTGCATGCTGCAGCTGCATACCTTGTTGCACAATTGGCACAGCAACCAGATGGACCCAGGTAGTGCTTTGTATCTACCTCTCATCAACAACGCCACTGCATGTCACCCGTACCCACCGGTTTCTCCACACATCCATCCACACACATCCACACACACCCACGCAGGGCACTTGTTGCTGCTGGTGCGCTCCTCCCCCTGGTAACCCACCTCAATGTGAGAGATGCCCACCATCCATACCACCCCACAGCACCACGTGGGGGTCATGATACCAGCGCAGCCAGTGGACAGCAGCAGAGCTGTGAGGCATCCTTGCAAGCGCTGTGTACAATGTCTGCGGATGTACAAGTTGCTGCACGATTGTTGCAAGTGGAGGGGGTGTTGGATGCAGTCATGCAATTGGTAGGGCATGCAGAGGTATGGGGTGTGTGTGGGGGGGGTAGGATGCAGATGAGTATGGTGTGTGGGGGGGGGTGGGATGCAGATGATGCATCAGTGGTATGGACACACAGTTGGTGTGTCACATGATTTGCACACCGTACACGCACACCCACACACCCACACACACACACACAACAGGCACAAGTAGCATCCCTTGCACTTGCACTGTTGGTTGTTCTAGCAGAACAAGCAGACGACACAACATGTTTTGCACAAGCACGGGCATTTCCGTTGCTGCTACCATGCTTGGAACATGAAGACCCCCAGTGCAGGTGTGTAATTACAAATTAATTGGGTTGATTGTACCCAAATCATGTAAACTGGTGGTCTCCTCAATGTCTTGTGAAGTACCTTGTGTACCTTGTGACTGACAACGCAATGACAATGTACCCTTACACTTCTAGTATGTATAGTATGTATAGTAACAACACATCCCACTACTAACCCCCATTATCCTCACACAGGGAGCATGCATTGTTTCTAGTGGCAGCACTTGTGCAAGATGCTGCAGTTGCATCACGACTACTCAATTCCAATGTGCTGCCCATGCTTGCCCGTTGCTTGGCTGTAGAAACCAACCCTGCTACACAGCTGGAGTACCTTGCCCTGCTTGATGCACTTGGTAGGTCATGATGTTGTTGTTGTTGTTGTTGTTGTTGTTGTTCACGTTCTCCACGTTATTGTTCATGCTGTGTGTCTGCTGTACACCATCCCTCACACCCGCCCACACCTCCCACTCACCAACACGTCCACAACAGTCTTGCGGACCACACAAGCCCCCCATGAGGCCCACCAAGGGGACACCCGCAGTGTCAACAGCCGGGGCACCAGCATCACCCCCACATGGCAGCGGGTCGTGGATGCTGGGAAGCAGCTGGTGGCGGTCAAGGGACTTGTACCGGCACTGCTGAAGCTGCTCGGGCAGGTGCTGGAGCTCCCAGATGGAGCAGGATGGCAACATGCACATGCTATTGTAGAGGTGTGTGTGGCAACATGCGTGCTTACAGATTCATCACATCCGTTCCACCACACATTTCTTTCATGTCCATCAACCCACCCACCACCAACAGTTGCTGCGCGGCATGGAGCGCAACGCCCGTGCAGCACAAGGCATTGCCACGTGTCGCCACCTCAACGCCATCGTAGTGCTGTTTGCCGACGGCACCCCCGACGCCACCCGCTTTGCTGCCATCAAGCTCATCATGGCGCTTGCCAAACATAAAGACCCAGTCATCAGCCAGGGGATCATCGTCTCAGGGTTGCTCGCCAGCCTGCTCGACATGTTGCGGGTACACCAGGCGCAGGTGGTGCACGGAAAGCCCGGGGCCCCTCAAGCACAAACAGGGCCCCTCCTGACCCGGTACATACGCCGGGCGGAAAGTGTTGTCGTGCCTGGAGGGGGTGCTGCTTCCGATGTGGGAGGCAAGCATGAATTGGCGGGGGAGGACCAGATCGACAACAGCAGGTGTGTGTGGGTGTGGTGTTGCAGCTGTGTATCACAAGCGTGTGTACATACCCCCCCCCATACCCCCCCCATACAGTGAGGATACGCACTTGCGGGACCATGAAACATCCGGGGGATTTGCATTTCCCACACCCCCATTATCAAACCCACCCACACGCCCTACGTCCCCCCCATCAAGCCGCCCATCCACACTGCACGATCTGCACCTCATGGCCGCAGCTTCTCAGGCAGCTTCCGAGGTGGCAAGCTTGCCAGGGGACGGCTTTATCCACTCCCACAACGGCACCCCCCGGGATATGGAGGACGGCGGCACAACCGTGGTGGAGGAGGAAGAGGTTGAAGAAGATGCGGCTGCATTTTGGCAGCATTGCGTGTTGGTTGCGCTGTACAATATATGTTTGGACGACGATGCGTGCCAAGAGGTAGGACCAGATACGCAGTGCCCCCCACTGCACTCACTATTGCACCCACTATTGCACCCACAACACAGGCATTCTTGCAAGGTGATGGTGCCCAGCTGCTGCTCGAATGCTTGCACGAATCTGTGCCCAACAGTGCGCTCTGCGTCGCCAACTTTGTGGCTGCACTTGCAGTAGACTATGCCCCCAATCAAAAGGTGCTGCGTGAACTGGGGTTTGAGGACGCCATGTGTGCGCTGTACAGTGCGTCTGCAGACGATCCCCAGCTGCTCAATGTGATTGCAGTGGCCCTGTGGGAGCTCTGGGATCATCATGCACCTGCATCGCTGCCGCATGATGTGGATATAGAGGAATTGCTGATACGCAAGGATGAACTCATGGGTGCTGCTGCTGCGGGGGGGGAATGGTAGTGCATCTAATGTTAGTTTCAGTGTGCATGTTACTTTGTGTGTGTGCATGTTATTTTCTGTGTGCATGTTAGTTTCTGTGCGTGCATTCTGTGTATACATTCTGTTGACAAAAACCAGGTAACTGCTCGCACTGCAGCATTGTTGTTTGTGACACAGCGACTGCTACTGACCCAAACCACCCCCCGTGGCCCCATGATGAGGTGGCAGCGCACGCACATGCTGTGAGCGCGTGCAAGCAGCCCCTGCTGTGCTCATGGTGGCCTGTTGGTGGCCACTGTGGCACACACGCTGGAGACAGACACACACATGCGTCGGGGGAGGGGGTGCCAGCAGGTGCTCCGTAGCACTGGTGATATATTTGGCAAGTGCTAGTCCCATATAGGTCGGTGATAGGAGTTGCTCATCACGATACCTTTGTAACAAACTATGCAAGCCCAAACCCAAGCAGGCTCTGAGCCAGGCTATGAACAATCAACAAGTACCAAACAGGCACACAAAATGTTGTTGCTTTTGTGTTTTGTGCACATGTTTTGTGCAAACAAAGAGTGGTCCTTCCCTCGGAAGAAGAGTGGATTCCCTCCTCTGAAGAAAAAGAGTGGTTTCACTCTTCCTTAGTGAGCACCCTCAGGTTTGGGCTCCTTGCATCGAAAGCACTCCACTCGCGAGGCAAAGTTGTGAGCCTGACACTTTCCACAGCTCCAGTCTCCAGGCTGTGATGATGACAGTAAACACATGTGTGAAACAATGACAGTAAACACATGTACGTAATATTTTTAGGTACCAGTGCGCACATGTGTGCATTATCAACAGTGTGCGCATGGTGAAGCGCAAAGCACCACCACCACCACCACACACCTTCCACTCGCGGCCACCGCCGCCGCCGCCACCGCCATAGCCACCACCTCCATAGCCACCGTTGTAGCCACCACCATATCCCCCGCCATAGCCACCACCGCCATAGCCACCTTGGTAGCCACCCCCACTGTAGCCACCTTGGTAGCCACCACCATAGCCTCCTCCACCTGGGTAGCCGCCACCATAACCTCCCTGGTAGCCACCGCCATAGCCTCCTCCACCGCCACCACCGCCTATGTTGTGCAATCGGATGTGAAGGGAGATGTGTAGATCACAACCATTGCGAGATGATCACAACCAGCCACGTTGTGATACGAGGGTATTCCGGTTGCACGACTTGTCAACTATTATCAAGTATTACCACACACCTGGCCTAGGCTCTCGGCAGCGAAAGCAGGCCTCCCTGCTCGCAAAGTTGTGTGAGCGACACTTTTCGCATTCCCAATCACCAGTGCGCCATTCACGAGCAGCACCGCCACCGCCACCGCCACCATAGCCACCACCGCCACCATAGCCACCACCGCCATATCGTTGGTCTGTGGTAGGGTTGGGTGTACAGGCTGATGGGCATGTTGATGGGCGACGACTACAGAAATGTCGTAGATCGACACAACCTTAACCCTCCTCTCATACACAAATTGTCAACCTCAACCACATACCTGGATACGAGTTGTATCGCCCACGGTCGTCACCGCGGTCATCACGGCGTGTTGGTGACCTGTGTCAACGTGGTGTGTCTTCATGCAAGGAGGCACCATCACCACACACACAACCAGCATTGCCAAAAACAAACCCTTTTTACCTGCTCCTGTCACGTTCCCTCCTCTTTTCCCTGCGCTCATCGTCTCCAGGCGGAGTGGGCTCACGATCTTCTTGCCTCTGATCCTCCTCGTCGTTTTCAGGTCGACCCCGCTTGGGGGAATCCTCGTCACTCGTCATGAGGACGTACGGATGGATGGTGCCACAATTAGGTTTGTGTATGCAGCTGAAAACACAACAGAAAACAAGCAACTGTTTTTTGCGCAGCCAGCAAGCCAACGCAATTTTTTGGCAAACGAGGTGGCAAACGAGGACAACGACATCCACGTGTCTAAACACGTCCAGTAATTAGTGAATCACACCCTTCACAAAAAGGTCAACGCATCATCTTCATCATCATCATCCAAACACGTCTTGTAATGAACGAAGCAGCAACGTACAGGCTCTGGCAGGAAAACAAAATATTGCGCGAGCAGTTGCGGCGCTGTAGGATACAACTTGCTGCTGCACAGCGTAGCACATGGCGCACCCCCAACAACACCACACCGGAGCAGCCACCTAGCCCTGTGTGCACCCAATGTGCCCACGCAGCCGATGAACTCGCATATTTGCATCAATCTGTGGCTACGCTGAAGCGCAGCGTACGCACTGGGCGTCGCATGCTCATCAGCCAACAGGCGCAGTGGCGGGCCCAGCAGATGCAACTACAGCAACAACTGCAAACCACCAAGGTGTGTTGTTTATATGCAAACAGTGGCATCCATCATGATGATTCGTGTGCACACCACCTCACAGGCTGCACATGACGCTTGCCAGGAGCAGCTCACCCAGGCACAACGTGCATTGCAGCAGCAGCAAGCCCACAGTGCCCAAACCCACCATGCGCTGGATTGTGCAAAACATCAAGTATGGAATTTGTTTGTTTGGCATTGGAAGGCCCCCCAATGGGCGGTTGGTAGAATAGCGAGTGGGCAACATGGAGGCATGTTCAACGAATACTATCCACACTAATTCACTCTTCCACGCTAATTCACTCTTCCACACTAATTCACTCTTCCACGCTAATTCACTCTTCCACGCTAATTCACTCTTCCACGCTAATTCACTCTTCCACAACAGGTTGCTCATGCCTGCGAAGATATGCAGCAGCTCAGCATGGCACACCAGCAGACATGTCAAGACCTATACGCTATGCAACAGCAAGCAGTGACTCTGAGAACGGCAGTGGATTTGTTACACACCCTTGCTGGGTTGCCAATACCGCAACAGCTGACTGGGGAAGCACGATGGCAAGTGCTCATGGACGTTGCATCAGGTAGGAAATTGTGTGTTTTTTATGTATTTCTTTTGTATGGGTTGGGCTGTTGATGAGAGCAGTCCAAGTGCATGTTTGATGATGATGATGATGTATGCATGTGCATGGTGTGATGTATGCATATGGGCATGCACACCATTGTGCCCTCGACAACATATCAATATCAAACTCCAGCATGCCTGAAACAACACACGCTGCTGTCAAAGCCACTCGAGGTGCTTTCCAATCCCTCTGCAAGTGCTCTGCAGCTGCTGCAAGATCTGCTGCAGGATGCGCACCAGGTTTTGGGAAGCAGTTGTCAGGTACTGTTGGCCGTTTAGTATGTAGCCATACATATATGCCCACCATGTCCATGCTTCTTGATACAAGACTTGCTGCTGGAATGTATACACACGAAACTGTGTGCCACATGAACAGCAGGGTGGCAACCTAGATGTGGCAGTCATGGTGTGCATTGTCGCAGACGAAACCATCATTGCTGTACATCAACAGGAGCAGCAGAGACGACATGATGCTGCCTGTACAATTCAGGTATGCAATTCATGTTGGAAAACAGCAAATATGCAGCGGAAACAACCACCTAAACCCCCTTGCAACAGCGGTGGGTACGCCGCTGGGCCCGTCGTAGGGCTCTCTTGCGTGAGCAAGCCACTCGTGCGGGGGGACATCCCCAGTTCACAGCAGGGGCACGATCAAGGGGTGGAGTGCATGTGGCAGGGCGTAGACTGGTTGGAGTGGCAACCCCTGCAAAGCCCCTGGCAAAGCAAGAAAACCCAAAGCGCACAAAAAAACAAACCCAAGCAGGCAGACGGTGGAATTAACTGTACTGTAACTGCCATGCATATGCACCACACATACGCAACATACACAACACCTTGATTTGATTCGTCGTTGGCAAGTCAACCTCAAACAACACCCTTACCATAAACAACTCAGTATTCTGCAAGAGTTGATCAATACACCGCGTTGCTCATCGTCCGCACGTTTTTCTGTGCTGCTCTTCTTCTTGGCATGCTGCAACGATTCATGGAATAACGGACGCAAGCTCTGTCGTGTGCAGCACCTTGTGCACTGGCACATTGATTACTGTTACGAGCATTACGAGCACAGCCTATTGCCAGACAAATACCTGACAACTCTGTAGAGTGGTACACCATCCATTTGTGCGTCACCCCGCCAGACTTGCTATGCAGTGTACCTAGCACATGTCCAACGGCAGAGCAGGACGTGTGCCACGCAAGGCAAATGGGTCCTTGCACAGCAGTAGCGTGCTTGCAGATGGGCGCCCCAAGAGTCGCTTTAGCCAGCTGGAAAACAAGTATGGCATCGCGCACTCAACTGCGATTGCCATGCTGTTTCGCCGTGACAACCTGATGATTTTCTTATCACTGGTGCTGCTGGCTGGCTTTTTTGTGCAGGGCCTGTACATTTACGAAATCCGCAGCAGCAAGCGTGGCAGGTATGTTGCAGCGTACATACACCAAGTCAAGCACCTCCCACGCACCTGCCACCCCCCAACACAGTCACAGGCACAGCAGTATACAGCAGTATGGCGAGCACCCCTTTGATGACGGCACCCTGGAACACCCTTATTTTCGTGGTGGCAAGGGCACTGGCAAGCGCGTGCGCAACGTGCAGCGATTTGCTGCCACCCACAAAAAGCCATCCAACACATTGCGCGGTGTGGCCATTACAGTTGAAACCACGGCAGCAGCAGACCCGCCACCAGCAGAGCCACCGCCACCACCGCCACCCCCTCCTCCACCCCCACCCCCACCACCTATTGAGCACGCTCGGGACGCACAAGGCGTTCCACTAGATTTTGATTGGAAGGCATACATTACCCTCTACCCGGATTTGGAAACTGCGGGTGTCAAGGACGAAGAGGCAGCTCGCAAGCACTTTAAAAAGGATGGGGAGCGTGAGGGGCGTATCTGGAAGCCCATGCGGGTGTTGATGCGGTATACAGCATGCACGGGCCTCATGAACCAGCACTATAGTCACATTCATGCCTTTGCACTGTCAGCCATGCTGGGCTCGGAACTCGTGCTGCCACCGGGGGTACGGCGAAGCAGCTATGAGGACAAGACGAGTCTGTTCAAGGATCAAAATGTTGCCAAATGGATGCCAGTGCCCATGGACACCCTGTGGGATGTGGAGTATATACAAGCATTTTGGAAAGACAAGGGGATGAAGGTGCACAAGGTATGGTGGAGATTGGTGATGGTGATAAGAAAAAAGATAAGTAAACATCATCCCCCCCACCCCCCAGTGCCCTGCGTTGGAGCCCTTTCCAGACCTTGCAGAAGCAGACCAAGCATATCCCCTGTATAAGCAACCAAACATCCAGCCCGACTGGATTGTAAAACTGGACAACACCTACATCCAGCCAGCGGTAGGCATTTTGTGTTGTTGGCATTTTGTATTGGCAAAGGGCAGGTGCAGCCACAATCAACATGTGGACATACCTCACACAGGACATGGATGAGCTTGCTGCCCGTGCACGTACCCTCATTTTCACCAAGGCAGGGCAGCTCTTGCAGTACAGCGAGGACCCCTACTTGACTGTTGTGCTTGATTTGCCCTGCTCATTTTTCATGGTCAAGGCCGTCAGGTATTGTGGTTGGAAAATTTTTTGGCATGTTGTATTTTACGCCTCCGCATTCCGCCCACACACTCTCCGCTACAACAAACACAGCAAAATACGGTTGATAGAGGAAGTAGCACGCAGCTTGGAATGGGCACCATCCTTGAAGCATCTTGCCAACCTCGTTATAGACAGTCTTTCAAGTAATGGCAAGAGCGGCTTTAATGCACTACATTTGCGAGTGGAAAAGGATGCAGAGGTTTGGGCAGACATCATGGGCGGCAAAGATGTATGTGTGTGTTGGTTGGCTGGGCGTGCATGGCTTATTAAAATTGTTGCTCTACAATGCAATTCTCCACAGGTGGTGTGGAATGCGTATGTGGAGGCGATGACAAAGGCCAAGTTTGACAGTGATACACCGCTGTATGTGGCGTCTGCGTTGCTGACCTACAACGCTCGAGGAGGTATGTTGTTGATGTTGTTTCCTGAGTACAATGTGATACTCCCACAACATAAAACTTGCACCAGATTTGCTGAAGATTGTGGGCAAGCTCAAGGCAGATGGTTTTTGCAACGAGGTGCATTTCAAGGAAATGTACATCCCCAAAAAGGAGCTGCAAGGTGTGGTTTTGATTGTTGAGTTTCAGTGGAGTATATGTCCCACTATGAACAACCATGCATGCCCTTCACAGCATTGCACTCGGAGCAGATTGCACTGCTGGATTTCCTGGTGCTGGCTGCAGGTCGGCAATATGTTGGGTTTGGGGCGTCGACGTTTTCGTTCTTTTTGCGAGAGTATCGACTACTACAGGGATTTCCCAGGGACACCACCACGCTGGTTAATGCATCCGTGATTACCACAGACCCCTTGTTTTATTCTGCTGCATTGGTGATGCCCTACCCATGATATGTAACCATCCACAATGAATTGGCGCGGAGGGCACAAAAGACGGTCCACTTACGCGCAGTGTGTGGTCGCACGTAGTTATTATTCTGCAAGAATTAAATGGCATCTAGTCTTTAGCTCAAGTTATTGAGTCATTGCGGCACCTGAGGTAGCATAATACCTAGAAGCAGTGAACAACATGCGTGTACATGTAAGATCGCTCTTGTGCCTTGTCGTTGGCGCCAGTCTCGTTTTCGCGCAGCAACGCAACAAAAGTACGTGATGTATGCACACCATTGTAGTAGTCATAATGCGGTTACCGTTGCGCCGACAAGGCATGGAGACCCTCGGATGAATTCCCCGCCACCCCTGTCCCACACACACAGTTGACAACCTACCCATATCGTTGTGCCCAACATTTACTGACAGTAATGGTCAGAATATTGCATCAGAGCGCTTGCAACAGGTGAGTTTTGTATCTACAACGCCCACAAAAGTGTTTGGTGCCGCCACCGTCTTTGAAGTTCCAGGCAAACCACCATACAGCGGGGTGCTCAACGGCAGTGCCTTAGAAAACTACACCAATGCACGTACGTTACAATGAAAGACATGTTTGGGTCCAGTTGAATTGCTGCAATCACACACGCTTGTGAAACATGTCTGGTGCGTGTACGTGCTGCACTCACACATTTTTCTTAAACCACGCAGTTGCAACCTATTTCACGGGGATGGTACCAACCAACTTGAACAAATGGATCAACTGGGCGCCGAATGCCGGGATTGGTGGCAATTTGACTGCACAAGACATTTATGAGGAGATGTTTGTGGAGTTTGCCCAGGAACACAACTTTACAATGGTATGCAACCTGATGGGTTTTGTGTAGTGTACAGCAGTTGAGGATACATTCATGCCCATACCCACAGCGATGGCACCCACTTGAGTGGTATCGCTCTGAAGGTGGGTACAACACACAT
>VFQP010001615.1_pt1 | contig 29182 bp, 43 predicted proteins | sample 3512351 | NCBI WGS metagenome assembly VFQP01 (sample SAMN10412372, study PRJNA504923) | tailings metagenome | isolation source: Relicate 1 Philex TSF1 revegetated site | place: Philippines: Tuba, Benguet | collected 2017-08-29
GTCACATTAGGTCGTGCGCTGCGTGCTGTGCGTGCTGTGCGACTGGTGGGACGTGCTGACATCAGCCCCATGGTGGTTGCATGTCGTGCAGATGAGGGGATGGGTACTGCTGCTGCTGCTGCTGTTGCTTGAGGTGTGGCACTCAGTGGGGCGTCGAGTGCCTTGGTGAGCCATGCAATGCCATTGTATTGCATCAGATAGTGTTGTCCTGAGGGGGGGTTGGAGTGCGTGGGGGGGTGGAAGGGAGTGTGGGAAAGAGTGGGGGGAGTGTGCGTGGGGGTGGGGAGCATCTGTGTGTATATGCAATGATCAGCACAAACATCGTCAGCATTCTGTTTGCATAGATTTCTCTACACGTTATGCTTTTCACAGTGCACAATTCTCTTTTCAAATTTCATCCTCCTCCATACACCCCACCTCCCCCCACTCCACACCCCACCACACCATACCTGTCACAGGGTCAACAGCATCCCCCACCATATCCAGCAATTCCGCAGCAAACATACGCACAATGGGCCAATCATCACAGGGGACCCCTACCCCAGCATCACCCTGCACACCATTGCTGGTTGCCGCACCATTGCTTGATTGTGGGTTGTTTGCTTGTACATTGCTTGCTTGTGTCATTCTGTTATCATTATTATTGCCTGCTGTATTGTTATGCTGTCCACCAGTGTTGTTATGCTGCCCACCAGCAGCACCACCACCACCCCTCTCTTGTCCAGCAGCACCAGTCCCCCTCTCCCCTCTCTCTTGTCCCCTACGACCAAGGGGGTCCTCTCCCGGCTTGGTGCTCCCTGCAGCAAAGGCAAGCAACCACGGGAGGGCCCCTGCATCCAGCAGCATGCGCTGGTGGGTTGTGTTGTTTGTACAGAGCACCACAAGGGCATTGAGTAGGTCGGCTGCGAGGATGATTCGTATGGGGAGGAGGGAGGAGAGGGTGGTGACTGCTTTGCGAGTGCCCAGGATCTGGGGAAGGGGTGGGGGGTGGGAGATGTGGTAGGTGGGTGTGGTGTGGGTGGGTGGGTGTTGTGTATGGTTGTTGTGTATGGTTGAAAGACAGGAAACAAAGGGTGATATGTGGATCAGATTAAGCAAAGCTGAAACAAATTCAATACACACAAAACACACACAATACACACCACCACAGCATGCACACTCACACCATCAACACCCGCACCACCATCCACAACCCCGCAATCCCCCTCAATTCCACACACCTGTTTCAAGTAATCACACCCAGCAATGGCTGCCAACAGCTCTGAGGCAGGCAACACCAACTGAGGGGTGCCCAACATGAGCACTGGTACATCCACAGGCCCCTCTTTGGCTATGGCAAGCCGCACATCATCCGTCACTGCAATCTGTGCAAGTAAATGGGCAGCAGGGCCAGCAACAGTGGGGTCAGGGTTCTCCAGACGTTTGACCAGGGCTTTGACCATGCCCAGGGCTGCTGGGGTGCTGATGGAGGTAGGGGCCACCTCTGCCAACTGTGTGTGTGTTATGGGGGGTGTTGTTGTTGTGTGAGCGGTGTTATGTTGTGTGTGTGAGGGGTGTTTTGTTGTTGTGTGAGGGGTGATTTATTATTATGGATTGGAACACCATATCCCATACCACACCACACACCATATCCCATACCACACCACACAATACCCCCCCCCCCCACACACACACAAAACACACATCATACCTGGGTCAGAATGGACATGGCCAGTGTATCACACTCTTGCCCTACCAGTGCACTATGCAACACATTCACCACCGTCCTCAGCACAGCATACTGTGTCAACTGAGGCACAAGCACGTGATACTGGGACAATTTCAGCAACACAGCAAGGGCAATACGCAGGCAGGTGGGGTCCGTGGCATGGATCATAGTGGTGGTAATACTGGGGGGCCCTGTGCGTGGCTCCTGGGTAGGGAGGCTCCCGGGGGAGGTGGGGGCCCCCATGCAGGCCTCCAGTACGCGGGCAATGTGGCGCAATGCGTCTGCCTCGACGAGTTGATTGGCGGCTTCGTTGCTGCAGGTGGTGTGGGAGGACAGGGCCAGGCATGCCGTCTGTTGTGTGTGGGGGGTGGTGTGGAGGGGGGGGGGGTAGGAAAGGAGGATGGATATGTGATGGTAGGATGTAAGGGGAGTGTGGAATGGTTGTGGTGCCAGGTTGTTTCAAAATAGGAATGATAGGTATAGGAATTGATGTATACATCGTTAATAGTAATGCCAACAGCACTGTGATGACCGTAGTATGTACAAGCACATCCGTACCTACTCGTACCCCCACAACACCCACAACAAACACACAAACACACTCAGCACCACCTTGAGTGACAACAGCGCACGAAAGCCCCGCTTGCGAGGGGGCCCCACCGCATCAGAGGGCCCCTCGGGCCCGTCCAACAGTACCAACAGCGCTGCCAGTGCCGCCTTGTGGCATGCTCGACCGTGACAGCGCAGCATGCGTGCAAGACGTGGGACTGCACCTGCTTTAACCATGTGGTTGCGTTGTGGGTTGCCGTGTTTTGCAAAGGTGGAGATTTGGGTTGCAGCAGCCACCTGTGTGAGGGGATGATGGGGTGGGGTGACATGGGGGAGGATATGTGTGGGGGGACGTGTGGGGTAACATGTGTGGGGGGACTTGGGGAAAGCAAAGAACAAGTAGTAACAGAACAATAAACAGTAGGAAACAATACAGTAGGAAATGAATGAAGAACAATAAACAGTAGGAAATGAATGAATGCAGGCAGATCATGCACAAGGTGGAACACAAAAACTACACAACCACTGCGCCATGCAAAACACCAACACCTCTCCACATATTCACCCCTCCTACCTGTATATGACACTGTTTCGCATTGAGCTGCTTGATGGCCGCCGACGCACCCACCGCATCCCCTGCAATCTCTGGCGCAGGCGGCAGGGGGGCCCCCACTGCGGTCGTTGCCGGCACCGGTACCCCCGTGGTCACCAATGGTGTGGTAGATGCGCCCCCCCTACCTGCTGCTGCAATGGGTACCACTGTCACAGCACCGACTGTCCCCACAGCAGTCACAGCACCTGCTCGTTTTCTTTCAGCTCGAGCAGCAGCCTTGGCAGAGGATACCGATGCAGGTGTGTCTACACCAGGTGGGTGCACCACAGCCATCGACGCCGCTACTGTCGACAGGCCACCATGTTTTGCATTTTTACCACCATGCATAGGTTCCACCACTGCAGGGCTGGTTGTATTGCTGGTGGTGTTACCCACAGTCCCTGTAGGTGGGACCCCTGTGGGCCCCCCCTGCTGTGGGGACTGCACATCGCTGTGTGAGTCTTGTGCAAGTGGGGAGGATGCTGCAGACAACATGGACGAGGGTGTGCTTGCATCTGAATCATCCTCCTCGTCCTCTGAAGCATGTTTTGCTGCAGCGGGTGGAGGAGCAACCAGCACGGGAGGTGGGGGGGAGTGTTTGGACTTGGACGAGTGCTTTGTTTTGAGTTTGAGTGCAGGTACAGGACTTGTTTTCCCACTACGACCTTGTTGTGCACCTGCTGCTGCACCACCAACTGCTGTTGCGCCCATGGCTGGGGGGGTTGTACCACCCACACCTGGTGTAGCACAAACAGCGGGGGTTGTTCCACCACCTGTAACACTTGCAGCACGACTACTTGCACGACTGAATGCCACGAGACTACCTAGACGTCGTAACGATGACAGGCTGCCTGTTGATTCAGCGGCATTGCTGATGGTGCTGATGGTGTCAATGGTGGGGGGGCAACCTCCACGTGCGGTGACCTGGGAGGATAAGGGGGGGTGTAAGGAGGAGGGGGTGTGTGGTGTGTATATATGGTTTTCATGGTGTGTATGTATGGTATGTATACACCACATCCTTGTTGGCTGCACCACATCCTTTTCCCCACCATCCTGTACATCACACATAAAAAAAAAAAACTCCTCACCTGCACACTTTCAGGTCCATCTGCCAGCAGCCCCTCTAACGCCGCCACCACCTGCACCATACTGGGCCTCGCATCCACCTTGAGCGCACAGCATGCATGATACAACTCCCGATACGCAGGCGGCAGCGACTTGGAAATCACAGGAATATCCCCATTACTAATTGCCTGTCGTGTTCCATAGGCCCCAACATCCGCAAACGGAACCCTCCCCGTCGCAACCTCAAACAACACCATGCCAAAGCTGTACACATCCCCAGCAGGCTGCTTTGCTACAGTGGTGGAAAATGCTTCAGGGGGTTCCCATGCAAGGGACCGGTGGAGACGGTCTGTTTCTTGGGTCATATCCAGCTGCACACGAAATCGAGCCAAGCCCAGCTCGGCCACCTTGAGTCGGAGGCGCCCTTGGCTCTCAAAGGCAAGCAATGTGTGGGATTTGATACCCCCGTGGGTGTGGCCCTTGCGGTGTAGGTAGGCGAGGCCAGTGGCGGCGTCCAGGGCGAGTTGGAGTTTTTGTTTCCACTTGAGGGGATACTTGCTGGGGGTGTCGAGGACATGGCGGAGTGTACCTGATGTTGTGATGAGGGGTGGGTGGTTGTGTGTGTGTGCGTGTATGGGGTAAATGTGTGAGTTTATGGGGTTTGTGTGCGTGTATGGGGTATGTGTGTGTATATGGGGTAAATGCGTGTGTATACACATGTGCAGAGGATGGGTCAATGACGATGTCAAACATGTGTTTGACAAGTATGACATAATGATGCTGCTGTACAAAAATAATGTGCACAGGTTAGGTTTTGCTGCAAATATGGTCGCCTGTATTATGTATCCCCACCTAGAATCCCAAAAAAACAACCCATGCATGTGTTTCCAGGTACACCCCTCTTCAAAACAACCAAAGTTTATACAAGCTATGTACCTATGGGGGATGCTTCCAGAACAATGCAGGGCCTGGGTGGGCGTAGGCGTGCACCATAAAACCGCTGCAAGTTGGGGTGGGAAAAACGTTGTAGTAGGTTGGCTTCCTGCTCAAACTCTGTCATGAGGGCCTTGGGGGGTTGCTGTGTAGTGGTGTTTGTGAGGTGAGGTCATGTGAGAGGTATGTTCATGTGCGAGGTGTATGCAAGGTGTGTACTTGTGTGCATCTATATGTATGTACAATTACTTGCACAAAGCACCCCATCATTTTCAATCAATCACAAACAAACAAACCTTTTGCTTGAGCGTTTTCACAGAGACTGACTGCCCCGTGCCACGAATAACACCCTTCCACAGGCTACACGTGGCACTGGATGCCATGACCTCCACCAGTTCCAGGGCCTTGCTTGCACTGGGCCCTGGTGGGGAGCTGGGCGCCTTGCGCAAGGTGGTGGGGGCAGAGCTGTGTGCCTGGGGGGAGAGGGGGGTGCAGGGTACCATGGTGCTGTCTAGCCTCAGCTTCAGATGAGCGTGTTGCACCGAGTACGACGAAACATGGCATACCTGTGCATGTTTCAATGCAATCTCGGCGTTTGCTGTCATTGTGTTGCCTTTTGCGGCAATACGCAAGGTTTGATCGAACACGATCGACTGTCGCTGTACGATTCGTTTGTTGCTGTGGAGCGTACTATACTTTGATATTATCTGATCTAGTTGGATACACGATCGTCACGAATGGCTGGGCACTGTTAGTGCTACTCAAACACACTGCATGCCACGGCATGCTTGACCGTCGTATTTCCGGCAGCAATTTTCGATGCAAGCTCAGGTATTGGAACAACAGGTGAAGGGTATGATAACAAGATTGATGGTGGTTTCGTTCCAGATCGATTTTGTATACAAAATAGGAAAGTTCAGAATCATAGTGGTTCTCCCACCATGCCACCAATCCCCGCATTGCCACCAGCAGAACACCTGCTAGATGGTCCATTCCTACTGGCGCCACCGGATGCACCAGTAGTACGAGGTTGGTTGGAGGACAAGGTGGCAAATATGTCACATGTGCTATATTCATTACGCTCCACAACAGGCATTTTGCTCAAGATCTTTGTCTTTCTCACCGGCACACCACTGTTTGGATTGATACGCAACCGATTAATGCGCAAGAATGGCTTCCCACAACTGCTCTCCGAGACGCTCATCCCCGAGCGTCCCATGATGTCACCCTTGCAACCCTCCACCATCCCGGAAGCTGAGCAAGAACCAGCCAACACCAAGCTATTTCAGGTACTGAAAGATGATGAGGGTGCACCACAAACACGCATGCAGGCGGCATTTGCTGCCAGTGCAGGGTTGCGCAGTGATGCTCGTTTTCCATCCATTGCCGAGTACTATGATGCCTACAAGACAGGTATGGCGGTGTTGATGGTGTGGGTATATGGTGTATATTCTTGTCATTGCACTGCACATACATCATCCACATTGTGGGGAGTGCGACTCCAACATCATCAATTTCATCAATCATCCTCCTCATCACATCCACCTGCATCCCCATCATGTGATCCCCATCATGTGCCCACCCCACAGGACGTGTCACCCCGACAGACGTTGCACAAGCCCTCATTGACACCATAGCCAACCACCCTGCATGTCATGCTGTGTTTATTGCACATGATCCTCAGCATGTGTTGGAGCAGGCAGCAGAGAGCACAGCGCGATGGGCTGCAGGGGCCCCACTGGGGCCCCTTGATGGAGGTGTGATAGCAGTGGGTGTGTGATAGTGGGTGTGTGAGGTGTGATAGTGGTGTGTGTGTGAGGTGGGGTGTGAGGTGGGGTGTTAGGTGGAGCAAGGAAAGGATGTGGGTGTTTGCGGTGCGCAAGTGTGCAGGTGTATTGTACCCACACTCACAATAATACACTCTCAGATTCACACTCACACTCACACTGCCACTCACACCCACACCCACACCCACACCCTCGCCCTCTCAAACAGTTCCCTATGCTATAAAGGACAACATTGATGCCCTCCCATACCAAACATCAGATGGCACAGCATGGCTCACTACATAGTATGTGTACATGTAAAGTATTATGTATGATGATGATGATGATGTATAGTATGTGTACATGCATAGTATGTGTCCCCCACTCACCACCCACACCCACACACCCACTCACCCACACCCACACACCCACTCACCCACACCCAATCACCCACACCCACACTCTCACAGTCGCGTCACCAATCACGACGCAGCATTCGTCTCCCGCATAAAAGCATGCGGGGCTGTGCTGCTAGGCAAAACCAGCATGCATGAATTGGGCATCGGCACCACTGGGCTCAACGTGGCATGGGGTACCCCTGCCAATCCCTATTCCACACCAGGGACACATCGATACACAGGAGCCTCCTCCAGCGGGAGTGCTGCTGCTGTGGCATTGGGGCTGTGCCCATTTGCACTTGGTATATTATGTTTGTGCTTGGTATTGTGTGTTTGTGCTTGGTATTGTGTGTTTGTGCTTGGTATTGTGTGTTTGCACTTGGTACACATTGTGAACATCAACCCACATGCATTTCACTCATCAACAAAGCGCGTCACACTCCCCCCCACCCCCTACACACATAGGAAATGATGGTGGGGGGTCAATTCGCATTCCTGCTGCCCTGTGTGGTCTGGTCGGCCTGAAGCCCACGTATGCTCGTATAGGTGATGCACCAGCAGCAGATGGGTTTTACTCGACTGTGGGTGTGCAGGGTCACATAGCAAGCTGTGTGCGTGATGCATTGATTGTGTATGCTGTGATGGCCAACAATGGTGTGTGGGTGTGGGTGTGTGGGTGGTTTTTGTTTGTTTGTTTGGGGGGCTGCTGAGGTGTTGTGTAGTTGTTGTGCGTATATTGTGTGTGTTTGTGTATGTATTTGTGTATTTGTGTGCATTATAAACATTTTTTTGCATTTTGTTTTTACTTATACACAAGACACAAGAAGAAATGATGATCAATACCCCCCCCCCCCCCCCCCAGGTGCAGGCAAGGCACCCCTCCCCACCCTCGTCCTCCCCCGCCTCCCCACCCCATCCACCCTCACAGCCCCCCTGCCCCTCAAGGGACGACGTGTGGCTGTATACTGGCCCTGGTTTGATGCTGCTGAACCACAAGTACGCACGCTGTGCCACGCTGCGCTGAGGAATATGGAGCGTGCGGGGGCTGTGATAGAGCAGGTGGTGCTGCCGGAGCTGGACATGTTGCAGACTGCACACACTGCGACTATAGCGTACGATTAGTGTATTATGTATTTGTAGTGTATTATGTGATAGTACAGTGTATGTTGTGATAGTACAGTGTATGTTGTGATAGTACAGTGTATTTTGTGTGGGGAGGGAGCATGATGTGTGGGGGGGAAGGTGTGCATGTTGTATGGGCAAGTGTGTGACCATGCTGTTTGGCATGTACATCCCACACCCTCAACATACGCTGTACCATACACACCCTGGTTATAGTATGTACATGGTACACACACACCCTGAGTATGGTACATACATGGTGATACATACCCATTTTATGCACACACAACACACATATAACAACAACCACGCTCTACCAAAAACAAAACATACAACAACCACGCTCTCCAAAGACATATATAACAACAACCACGCTCTACCACACACAGGACGGAGACGCTCAACCGCACCCAACCCTACATGAAGCGTCGTCATGTGCGCCGGTCAATGTCAAAGGATGTATTGGTCAACCTACGCATTGCCCAGGGATTTACTGGTGCCATGTACCTGCAGGTGAGGTGTCTGGTGTGTTTTTGTGATGCACACTGTTTGAATGATGCACACACACACTGACATTGCAGTAGTTTCCATTGTTGCAGCACAGCAACTCTCTTTTCTCTATTGAAGAGCGCTCTCTAGAGAAAACCGTTTGTACACACAAACATGCTTTTCGTCCAACAGGCACAACGTGTGCGCGCGCGCTGTGCGCAGCATTTCCAGCGTGTCTTTGCCCATGCCGATTTCATTGCAACTCCCTCCATGCCCGTGGTTGCCCCCCTTGCTGCACGTGCTGCGCTGCGCAGTGGTGAAAGCAGCGTGACGACAACTGTCAAGCTGATGACCTATACCCTGCCTGCCAATTTTCTGGGCTATCCTGCTGTGACTGTGCCTGTTGGGGTGTGCCCCGACACGGGGGCCCCTGTGGGGCTGCAGGTCATGGGGCGTTACTGGCAAGAGGCATCGCTGCTGCATGTGGCAGCGGTGCTGGAGGCTATGGGTGATGGGCTACCACGGCCACCCCGGGCTGTGCAGCGAATGCTGAATGAAACGGAGTGAAATCGGGTAAAATGGGGTGTTTTTTTACTTGCAGGCAATTTTGCATTGCTTGCGGCAGTACAGTTGTTGTTTTCTTGTACCCTCTTTTTTTTCCAAATCTTCATAGAGTTGCTCATTGCACACAAAAGAGGGTTTGTCAGACAAACATGCCCCCATGCTGTGCGATGTAACAACATGGGAAAGCATGTGATCAACAACGAATACAATACACCAGTCGTTGTTTTCACACAGCACAGCATGCAATAACATATCAGCAATGTGTCCCACAGAGAAACAGAGGGAAACAAAGCACTGTGCATCTACACAGGTGAAATAAGTGACAATGTGTACGACAAACAACATCAACAATGTGTCTTGTTGTTTCCTTATAAGATCAAGCTCGATATCCACAAGCTATTCGTATTGGTACTTCAACTCTTAAAAAACAGGTATGCAGAGCCGGCACCATGACACTCACTGCCACAGGAGCAATGCCATACCATAATGAGCAAAACAAAAGAGAAAACAAAACATTGTCACCATTAGCCTTTTATGTTGTTCCTAGGCCTTTTTCATTCCTAGGCCTTTTTGGTTCCCCCCTGCTGCAATGGCATGTAATGTGCCTTGCGTACCCTCAGGAAGAAGTAACCCATGGCGTGCATGACCAGAATACAGCCTGAGCAAAGTGGATGGTTGAGATGGTTGACTATGAGAGTATGATCATGAGATATCAAATGAGTGCATAATACGTATTACTACGCATTTTCTTTTTGCACAGTTGTTTTTCTGTCTTTTTGCACACCATACGTGTGTACATCGGCACGCATCACAGCACGCACGTGCGTCAAAACCCCCCACGTACCGACCAACCCCACATAGGACGCCCACAGCGGCCAATCACCAAAGCCCCAGCGATCCAGGATCTGATTACCTGTGCGCAAGCAGCCACCAGCATCATTGGCACCTGTGGGAAGATGGTGGGAAGATGTGGACGGGGCAAATGTGGATGGGAAGATTTGGACGGGCATAGCACCCAGCAGATGTGGACAGGCACAACACCAGCAATGCACCCATTGCACCCATATAACACCAAGCATCTTGTGTGCATCCATTGTCCATTGTGCATCCATTTTCATTTCCATTCCACTACGTATACAAGTACATACACAGCTGCAGTGTGCTACCCTACTGGGAAAAACATACCTCGGGAAATGCACAGGCCCTTGTCATTGAATGATAGACACTCCTTGTCACATTCCCAGCAGCATGTGCCCTGTGTTGAATATGGTGTATCATGTGTTGAATATGGTGGTTTTAATACAACACTTGTAAGCAATGTTGTTGTACGCACATGTGCCCTCAAATCGTGTATACAAGAGCACAATGCATGCCATCCACACATGCATGACACACATGCCTATCCACACACCTTGAATTCATTCACCATGAGCCCTGAAAATGCATAAAACAAAAAGGAAATAAAGCGAATCCATGCCAGCCACACAGGCATGCTCTCCGTGTTGATATAAAACCCTGTAGCAATGAAATGTGCGTATAATGAATGCGTATATGTGTGATGTACATGTGCATGGATGTGTATTTGTGTATGTGCATGGTTGAGGAAATATGATGATGGCACACACACAATAAATACAATGCTACACACACAATAAATACGATGCTACACACACAATAAATACGATGCTACACACACACAATTGCGCCTTGTGTTCATCATCAGTACGTGGTAGCAGCATGGCACCACCACCGAGTAGCCTCGTACCTGCAAACAGCATCATAAACACCAGGAATGCAGGGGAGATGGCCATTGCAATTTTTTCATTGGGTACCAGAGCACTGATCATGATACCAAAGGCTGTGTGTTTGGGGGGGGGGGGGTGGGGGGGGGAATTACGTGTGGTAAGAGAACCTATAAATAACACCCTATAAAAACCCATAAATAAAAATAAAATAAAACAATAAAATAATAGATATATGGGAAGCAATATGCCGCGGGGGGGAATCACATGACATGATGATGACGTTGTGAGTATCAAGGAAACACAAAAAGTTGTTATGATGCAGGCAACATGCCTACACATACACAGTGGCCATACATACACACTGCCCACACGCACCAAGACCAGCAAGCCCTTCAAGAAACACGATTGACACAAAGATGAAGAAATTGGAGGCAGCGGGGTTGAGACCAACCTGTGTGTTGTACGTGATGTGATGTGTTGCACGTGATGTGTTGCACGTGATGTGTTGCACGTGCGCAGATTGTGTGTGTTGAGGTTGTGCATGCGCATGAGAGAGTGTGTATTTGTGTGTAGATGTACGAAATGCAGGAGTAGATGTCCAAAATGCAGGGTACATACAATATACACCAATACATACAGTATACACCAATACATACAGTATACACCAATACATACAGTATACAGTAGTACAAACACACCCACAAGGCATCGTACCATCCAATACACAATAGAACTGAAGAGCAACGTGGACACAATGCGCATGGGCGTCTCTGCCAGCATCTTGCTTATGTAATCTGGGTGGTGTTGAATGTGTTGTGTGGTGTTGCGTGTGGTGTTGTGTTGTGTGGTGAGTGTGGTGTTGTTGTTGGCATACAGTGTGTGACAATTGCGAAAGCGTACAACAACAAAACATACAAAGCACACAGACACAAACATACATGGCAGCACACGGTAGCTCTTGGCTGCACGTTCACGCATAACCACTTTTTGTTCAGAGGGGAAGGTGTCCATAACCTGTGAATGAAAAAAATCCATAATACATGTAGATTGTGTGGGTACTATATATACATACACGTGTATACATATATGCCAACATCTCCCTCCCCTCCATGTACAACAATCACCCCCCCTCCATGTACCCACATCCCCTCACATCACCCCCCTCCACGTACCGGCTGAAAGTTGGAAAAGCAGGAAAAGAGCACAATAAAGAACAAGATACCCAACCGATCTTGTATGCCACGTTGGTTGTAGTCGATTTGGTAATACACCACACCCAACAGAATGCCAATAAAGGCTGTGAGCACAAAGGCAAAGAACAGGGGGAAGATGTCTCGTGCATTCTGTGGGGTGGGGGTTGATGATGGGTGTCATAGAGGGAGGTGGGGGACAATGGGTTATGGTGAATTGTGGGACAATGGGTTATGGTGAATTGTGGGACAATGGGTTGATAAGCTGGTGAAAAGCACGGACAATGGGATTTGTGTGTGTGTGCACATGTAGAGAGATTGCTTTTGGCAACATACTGCAGACATACAACCACCTACACCCACCTACACCCTCATACACCCACCTATGTACCTGTGTAAATGCACGTTTGCTCAGGATGACAAACTGTCTGATCCATGAATTGGCAAACTTGAAGTTTTGATGCACATGATCAAGGTTGGATGTTTTCTCCTCAGACACCTGCAATGTGAGAGGGAGATGTGCATCGTGTGTGTGTGTGTGTGTGCTTCTCAACATACAAAACAAGTGCTTGCATACAAACATATACATAAACTGCGTGTACCTCTGAACACCACTGAAACATATACACATGCACACCACAGAAATATATACTCATGCACACCACAGAACCAAAAGTACCTACCTTGTCCATAACACCACCCCCATGTTGCTGAAATGCAATTGCAAGCTCCTTGACACGCACTTTGCTGTCTGCCTCTACTTCTTGGGTGCGGAAATCCATACTTACAACGTCAAGGAAGAAATCTGCTGGGTTGTACAACTCCGGGCAGGGAAACCCTGAGATTTTTGGATACGTGGGGTGTAGTGATTTTGGAGAGGCATAGTGGTGGAGAGGCATACTGGTGGAGAGGCATAGTGGTGGAGAGGTAGAGTGGGTTGGAGTGACATACACATGACCACATGCACATGACCACATGACCAAATGCACACTCTCACCCTCACACTCTCACCCTCACACCACCACATGCACTACACCACATGACCACATGCACTACACCACCCTCACACTCTCACCCTCACACCACCACCGCATACCGATGCTTGTAAAATACCCCACAGCCTTGCTTGCCAACCCAAAGTACATAGTCTGCCCCTCACTGAGCAACAGCAGCAGGTCAAACATGTTGTAAATAGACGATCGGGGCTGATGAATGGTACAAAGGACGGTGCGACCACGTTTAGCCAGTGCCCATAGGCTCTCCATGACGTTTTGTGCTGCAGGTGGGTGTGGTTGGTGGGTGCGGTTGGTGGGTGTGGTTGATGGGTGTGGTTGGTGGGTGTGGTTGGTGGGTGTGGTTGGTGGGTGTGTGATGATGGAGAAAGTTGTGTGTGTCATGATGGTGTGTTGTGGTGGCCATGCAGTGCCCTGCTTCATGTTTATGTGCACCCATTTTCACACCCACACCCATTCACACACCCACACCCATACACACCCACACACACCTTGAAAGGCATCCAATCCACTCGTCGGCTCATCCAAAAACACAATCGACGGATTACTCAACAGCTCCACACCGATATTCGTCCGCTTGCGTTCTCCACCTGACACACCGCGTACGATTTCATTGCCAATCCATGTGTTGGCAGCCTTGGCCAGGCCCAGCTCTGCAATGACGTCCTCCACCACTTGGGCTTTTTTTGCTGCTGGTACAGATTTGGGTAGGCGCAGGTCAGCAGCCACACGTAGGGTCTCTTTGACAGACAGGTTGGAGAACAGTACATCATCCTGGGGGTATGGAGTGTTGTGGTGGTGGTTGTGGTGGTGGTGGTGTTTGTGGTGGGGGGTGTGTTTGTGGTGGGGGTGGTTTGATGGGGTGGATGGTGGGCAGTTATGTGTGTGGGGATAGAAAATATGTGCAAGAATAGAAATCACACACTCTTGCAGGCAGGATTAATGTTGTTGTGGTTAATGTTGCAGTGCATCTAATATATCTGTACCACCCAACACATGTGTGTACAACCCAACATGTGTGTATACAACCCCTCTACCTGCATGACATATGCCGAGATGGTGCGAAATGCTTTTGTACGGGGCTGATCGTTGACCAAAATCTCACCAGTCAACGCCCCACCCACCGGCAAACGTCCTGCCAGCGCATTGAGCAAACTCGTTTTACCACACCCTGGGTTGTGTACATGTGTTGTTCACAAGTGCTGTTCACAAGTGTGTGCTTGTACAGGGTGTGCATGGATGCAATACACACACAAATGTCATGCATGGATGCGATACAAACATAAACACCATGTACATACACACCACATCCCTATGCATGTGTGCCCCACCCAGATGCCCACATACACCCAGCTACCCACACACCTGTAGGCCCCATGATGGCAAGGAGACGCTCGGGCGGCACGTGACCAGATACGTTGTCGAGCACAACCTTGGTACCGCGTTTACGCAACTGCTTGCCTACTCGTACGGGGACAGTATAATTTAGCCCCGTCCATGTGATGTTGACGGTAATGGCCTGGGGGTATGTGATGGGGAATATCATGAGATGGGTGGCGTTGCATGCACGTGCACGAGGTAAAGTCGCTCATACCATGCGTTGGCGTCCACGCTCGACATCGTCCACATTATCATTCTGCAAGCTGTCAAATGCATTGATGACGCTGCTGTTGGGATTGATGATGGGCTCCTTGCTGCTGATCCTGTGGCAATGGGTGTCCAGAAACAGGTGGATTACCTCGTCGATGCCAGGCTAGGATATGCACATCCCCAAGCCACGTACTTGTGAGACAGTTGGCTCATAAACTTGCTTGCGTTGCTGCTCAGTGCCTTGTTGAGCACTACATCGTGATGTACGTTTTGATGGTGCTCAAACGGAGTGGAATCTCCATCCGAGTTGGAGCACGAGGCTTCTGCAGACGGTGCAGTCATTTTGAACGACGATGCTCACGTGTATTTGCGGTGTTGTTATCTGCGGAGCAATTTGAGATGTCTTGCAAGAGGAAAAAACATCAAAATACATGTTGTTTATTGCTGATTACTTGATGTATCTTTGACTGCTACTTGACATTCACACTCCATTTCACCCACGTTGTGTGGCACTCCACGTATGCATTGCCACCTGCTAGCATTGACACATCCTTTCCTAGTAGCACATCCTTTTGTAGCTTATTCTAAAACACACCCCCCACATTATATGGTACCACAATAGGATCACATGCTGCACGAGCGCTTGCTATGCAACACCTTTCTGCTCCCAGCAACTCAACCTGCTGCACAACACAAAGAACCATTCACATTGCTTGTACTCAATTATGACATTCCATCCTACACCCTTTCCTTGTGGCATCGAGGTATGATGGTCATGTTCAACACCACATTCAGTATCACCACCACAGCAAACATCGCCCTCCTCAACAGCAACACATCGTATATGTGCCGATGGCGGTGCCAACCGCCTGTACGACCTTGCCCACGCGCATGCCCCCAATGACCCCAATGCCCACCTCACCTACCTGCCTGATGTGGTGGTGGGTGACCTCGACTCCCTGCGCCCTGATGTGCGCACTGCCTACACCACAGCAGGTGTGTCAATAGTAGACCAAGCATGTCAAGACACTACAGACTTGCAAAAGAGTCTGACGTATGCATCTCGATTACTTGCGCCACAAGTGGAATTGTGTCCATTGGGTACCAACCGCGATGGAGGATATCCACGACTGCGACCCGTCGTCATTGCTGCTGGTATGGTGTGTGACATGTGGTGTGTATCTGTGCCATGGCTGGTTGTTGTGGTGGTGTACTGATGTCAGCACTCCTGTGTTTGCACTACACACCTTTACAACCACACCTTGTGCAACAACACCTCACACAGGTGCATTGGGTGGACGACTAGATCACACCATTGCCAACCTTGCATCGCTGATACGCTACCCCCAGCTCCGGGTGGTGCTCATGGGCGATGGCAATCTCGCCCAAGTGGTGCCCCCCGGCAGTAGCACCATTGTTCCTGTGCCAGGGGTGGAGGGCCCCACATGTGGGTTGGTGCCGTTGTTTGGGGATGTTGTGTGCAGCACCAAGGGATTGCGATGGAACTTGGCTGACACGCCGATGAGCATGACTGGACTGATCAGCACGTCAAATTTGATAGAAGAGGAACACGTACATGTGGAAAGTAATGCACCATTGCTGTGGACTGTGGAGTGGAGCTGTTGAAGAAATTTGCGAGAAACGTTGCTATGGTGGTGATACATTTTTGTTGTTGTTTTCGAGTGTACTGCTGTTTGAGGGCCCTTTGCTGTTGAGCCCCAATACATCTTGTGCCGTATGCATACTATTGGTTACATGTATACAATCTGCACATGTATTGCGCAAAGCAATCATTGTTATTCTTTGTTGTGCTGTTCAATCAACACGCTCTGTGAATGGCCTGTGAATTGGCCCCTGCCACCAATCCCCCTCAACGCAACACACACACACAGCACTCTCTTCTCACCGTCACTCACACATCCTCCCACACACTACTGCGGCTGTTGCTCTGCCTGCTCCTGTTGCATGGTCCGCTGCACACAATCGGGCGCTGGCGCTGTGCGTGGCAGATGGTTTCGGTCATAGAGCAGGGAGTCTGCCACGTGCTCGTCCTCTTCGTCGTTTTTCCTGTCTGCATATTCCTTCCACCAATTGGTGAGGGAACGTTCGAGTTGTTGAGTCTTTTGTTCCTTGTTCTTGCCATGGATTGCTTCCCAGACATGCTGAGGGCAATTGGTGCGTTTGGGAGGCAGCCCGTTTGCTTGATCAGCCATCCTGTCACAACAGACCTGAGAGACACTATGAGAGAACTATGGAAATAATTACAAACCCTGAAAATAATAAATAAGAAAACCTGATGCCAACATCAAAATGGCCGCAGCAGCTCTTCAAGATTGCTGTGTCCTGCCTTTGCTGCACACACACTAGGTAGCTCTCCCCCTGATGTTCGTTGCCGCGCAACCTGTACACAATTTTCCACCAGCCACCTGACAACGCGCTCCATCCCTCTGCGAGCAGCAGCATGTGCGACATACTCCTTGGCTTGATCATGCGCGACCCACACAAGATCCCTGTGCTCCTGCACCATCTGCAACACTGTGTGTTGATACAGGAGTTGGGAAGACAACCTTGGTATGATGATGACACAGATGTACATTTTGCACAAATCACCCACAAGCACCCCCAACCAAGCACCTGCATCTTCATCCCCTGTATGCAGTGCATCAAACAATGCATCCAGCAGATGATGTTTCTCTATGACGCGTTCCACATGTGGCAGCATTGGCTCATCCCCATCAATCATTGCAGCGACCTCTGCCCTGCTTACTTGAGATGCGTGGAGGTCTTGCTGACACCAGCGGTACACACGCAGTGCCCATGGCGACATTGTGGCTTTGTTCGTGGCACCTTCATCTGCATGTGTGGTATTGAAAGGGTGATGATGATACAATGTATATACTATAGTACGCATGCAAAACATCCAGTGCACACACAAGCCTGCATACGTTGCACTACAAGGTGCCGATTGTTGCCCACGCCCTGGCTTTCACTGTGCAAGCCCAGGCACTGGGCACGTGTATGCACTGCAGCACGCTGTGTTTTGGTCAGCAATGCTGGAAATTTGAGTTGCGGTGCAGGGCTGTTCCCTCGACCTGCCTGCTCAGCAAACCACTCTAGAAACTCCTGCTGCACATCAGGGGTGTGCTCTGGGACGTGCAGCACGCTTCTAGTGTCTTGTGTGGTGTACTTGACGGGGCACGTTGTCAGGTCGATCACTTGGTGCACCAGATCTACCTGGGAGCACACATGGGTGTATCATTTATTATCAAGATCGCAACCAGCACATGCAAAACAGCCAACCTGCCAGTATCCTGCACTGCCCACGTCATCGAGGTTTCGTGGTGGATGCTGATGCTGATTGCGTTGGTGTGGTGGCACGTATGCTGCTCGCGGTGGCATTGGCTGTTACATTTTTTTCTATTAGATGGAACAAAATTCGTTTGAGGCTTATTGTATGTGTCTTTCACCTCCCCAACCTTCGTCCGCTCAAACGCACAATCCAATTTGTTATCCTCACAGCCATTGCGAAGATGGGCAGGCGTGACGGGTGAACTGAAGCATTGTGTGCAGCTGTGGGAGAGGGCATCAGGGCACACACTGGCAGCACTCTATCACACTGCATGTTCTACCCCCCCCCCCCCCCCACACACACACACATCTTGTCACATACCTGCATGTTGCGCACCCTGGCTATGGGCATCGCTTGCCACCAACATAAACAGCGGGAACAACAGCGCCATCACCCCTGTGCCTGTGTAAAATGGCAGCAACAGCACTGGCAACACTGTCACAGTGCCAAATCCTGTGTGGTTGGTGGGAGATGCTCTGCTGAAACTCTTCTCTGCCTCATTCTCCTCGAAACATGCACATAGTCTCTCTGTCTGTGTCACACAACATGCACATATTCTCTCCGTCTATCTCACACAACATGCACACATATTGATACACAAATCCATTCACACACACCAAGGTAAAATGGCCAGTCAGCTTCAAACATGCCAATGCGCTTTTGTACTGACACGCCTGTTGTAGCCCATGAATAATCAAAGCAATAAAATGCATACAACCATGCAAGCAAACACGGGCGTGCCATCCACCCTGTTGAGAGAGTGCAAGAAGAGGGTAGTGCAAGAAGAGGGTAGTGCAAGAAGAGGGTAGTGCAAGAAGAGGTTTCATCATGAGGGAGTTGCATGCTCCACACTGTGGTCAGTGTGCCACAATTGCCCACTGTACATGCATGCCCACTATCTCCACTCCCTGACCAATCACATACCAATCCATGGCACCATCCCCGTTGCTTCCACTTGCACGTAAAACACAAAAAACAGCACCATCCTGTATACTTCTGCACTTGCTCTTGACAGGGCATCATCTGCTGCTGGAGGTGGTATTGCAGGTGGAGGGGATGTGGAGTTGGGGTGCACTGTTGCTGCAAGGGTGGCAACATCTTGATACCTGTGAGAGAAGGGGGGGTGGGGTGGGGCGGGGGTGGGGCGGGGGGGGCATTACTGAACTGCGTGCTTGTAATTCAGTATTCTATTATGTGTAGTATTCAACAGAAGTGACTACAGTGTGTGTACTGCATTCAACAAGGTATCCATAGCATCCGCTGCAATTGCACACAACAATCGCACCCACTCCATCCCATGCCCTACCATATGCAGTTGATGAGAAATGTTACAACATACACAGGCAGCAGCCACAGCAGATGGAAGCTTGTTGACAGGAGGGACATCCAGTACGTGTACCATGGTGAGGACGCATGAAAGCCGGAAGAGAGGAGCAAGGTGCGCCATGCAGGTTGGAGACCATGATGGAGCGAAAACACGCTGTGTTGAACAGTGGGAAAGTGTGTCGATACATGGTATGTGATCAGCATGTTGTCAATGTGCCTACCTGCCCAGAAATATGACACCGTTGAGAAAGAAGCAGTGCGCGGTCTTGGTCTGTGTTCGATTGGAATGGGTTCAAGTGGACATGGTGTTGCAAATCAAGGTGCGCAGTCAAGCCATACCAAAATCTTGGGCTCATACACAAAATACACGACACATCTGTACAGCTTGATAGCACTCAGCGTCCCCCATGCCCTGTGAGGTGAATGATGATCAGTCACGCACCCTGACTTGCTGTTTTTGCCTGCCACTAATCCGTCTTTCAAATACACATCGTACCACATACGGGAACATTCAAGCAATTGCTGTGCCACATCATGCAGCAGCTGCATGTTTAGGCCAGCAGCAGGCTAGCATATGATGATCATGATGCAAGGTGTTTGTTTACTCTCACAAAAGCGCTGGTAGCCTGAAGTCAGCCTTGATAGTACAATATTGTGATACAATACAATAAAGCTATGCAAAAATTGTACAATTATTCACAAACATTTCACACTGCGGATGTGTACACTACGTATACTCGCGTACAGGTTTCCAACCCAAGTACTCCTTCACACTCGGCCAACCATACCCCCCATAATAATCCAGCACACGAATCTTGTCCGGAACCAACTCATACACATGGTACTGATGTGCATGCCACCCTTTCATGGCAGGATGACGAGCAAACACCATTGCACGAGCAACAATGTCATCGTCTGACAGCTGCACCAGGGTGCCCATCAACACAACCTTGGCACAGACAGGGTCCTCTGGATCGTGTTCCCAACACCCTCCTGGTAGCTGCGCCTCTGTGACTGTAAACGTTGCCCTTGGGTTGGCCTGTGAGATGTGTGTGATGGCGCAATGGGAAAAGATATAGCACGCAAAAACAAATACAGTAGGTGCTTGTTGTTGCTCGCCTATCAAGGCACAGTACCTGCAAATCTGCAACAGTGGAGTCCATATCTGCCATGTACAATAGCACTCGTCCAGTTGAGTTGCCATGTGCACCATCAGAAAACGAGAGCACGTTGCTGGTGAGGGGAGGGAATTGGGGGACTATGATGAGATGTTGTGCATTCCACAGGGTGCAGGGCATCATCATCCACGTACCCAAATGCAATCCCTTTTTGATCTACGCTGTGGGTACTCACAACAGCCCAACTGTTGCAATGCACAAGGTACCGAGCAACACCAGCATGATCACTGTGTGTTGGTTTGCTTTCGCACCATTGCTCTACATGATCGCATAGCACGCTGTGTGTATGGTTATTGCCACTGGTTAAGACGGCTTGCAAGGCCTATGCACGAGCGTGATCAAATTGCATTGCTTTTGGCACACCTGGATGATGCCCTCAAAAACGCCAAAAAACACAGCAACGCCTTCATTCTGTGCTGTATCTTTACTTTTTGGCTGTTTTACCAAATGATATTTTTAAAAATATATAAAACAAGACGCCTGCCATCATCATGGCAACTCGCCAAACTCATGCTGTGCACTTTCAGGTGCTTCCTCTGCCAGAATTGCTAGACAATTGTCAATAGCCTCCATGGCACCCTCCAGCTCCTCGTTCTCCACAGGGTCAGTTGCAATGACCAGATCATCACACGCCTGGGTTGGTATGTGGGCAAGGTGGTTGAGCACCCTCCGATCAAATGCCTCAACAGCACACGTCTACATAGTCCAATGCACAGCACCAACACAACTATGGTATCAACACAACATACCTCTGCAAGTGCCTTTACGTGAAACGATGCCGATTCCCACAATTCAACCAACTGCAAATCCACGACATCATCTTCACGCTGCAACCCTCGCAACATTGCCTGGGACACCCCCACTGCATCCTGTAAACACACTTTCACACGGCGATACTGTGACTGGCTCATGCTGCCCTCTTCTCCCTCAGCATGTGGTCCATGTAGTTCAGCATCTGCATTAGCATCTTCCTCAGCATCTGCCCCTGTTAGCTGCACAGAATCCATCCGTTGCACAAGTCCCGTTTCATTGTCCCCTACTTGTTCTTCCAATTCACGCTGTGCATCCTGTATTGTCCCAGCATATCCCTGCAACACAGCATGAATGGCAGTTTTATCATCAAGAGGCTGGATTTTGAGGGAATTGACTGTTTCTTGAATGCAACCAATGGCTGTGAGGAGTGTCTGCTGTCCCTGGGATATGAATTGGTGTCATGATTGGTGGTTATTGAGGTCATGATAATGGTCATGATAATGTATGGTTATCATCAGGGGCATGTGTTGGTGGGTCATGTGGCATGGTGGCTAGCGTGGCAGACATGTGCCATACTCAGATGGGTGCAATGTACGCACAATGCATACACCACACTGCCATGTCGATGCTTTCAAAACTATACAAAAAGCCTACTACAATCACCTACTACAATCACCTACTACAATCACCTACTACGACTGTAACCACTACCTGTTGACTGCCATCAAGAATGCCCTGCAACACTGCAGTGACATCATTGACAAATGCATGTGACCATGACTCCACACCCTTGCGTAATGTTTGACCACTGCTTGCTGCACAACTGTGTTTGAGATTGATGTATTGTTACGTGCAAACACCATGCAGACACCATGCAAACAATACATGAGCTGCTTTTGTGTGCACTTCCGTGTGCGTACCTGTTGAGTAACCCCAAACAGGCACATGCAGACACCCCTAGTTGACCGATCAACGGCACAAGATCTCTATCATTGCATGCATTATTTCGGACAAGAAATGCTAGCTTGGCTGCGTGCCCTGCTGTACCCTCTGCTGCAGTAAGAATCTGTGTGTGGTGCATGTGTTGATAATGTCTTAAACATGGATGTGCATTGTTGTGCATGCATCACGTTGCATATTGCACTACCTCTTGACGAAATGCACTGGGTAACGGCAACCCAGCTTGTACGGGGCGGTGTGTTTTTGCTGTGTTGACTGCGTTCAAGGCCTTGTTCACTTCTGCTTCCAGATCCACAGCCATGGATGACTATTGCTGTGTGTGAAACGTGGTGGTGGTTGGGTGGTGGTTGGGCGTGTTGCAAACGTGTTGCAACCTGCTACCTGATGTGGTGCAGATTTGGGGGCTTGCTTACTGCAGGACCGCTCAAATGATGCAATGTACTGCGTGCACTGTGAGTTGGGGCAGGAAAAGGCTGTTTGTTTAGCACCGAGCATGGTTCATCATTATATGTGTACCCACCTTGGTAGTATCACCGTTGTGCTCTTCCAAACACTTTTTCAATGCTGCAACGTCACAAGGAGTGGGGTTTGGGGTGCTGGAGAGCGTGGTTGCAGCCTGACTGCTCGACATTTTATGTTGTTTCGTAGCTGGTTTTGTCGATAAATTGTACGTTCATACGGTAGGTTTCATCCAAATGCCATTAAAATGTCACTTGACATCCATACATACATTAGGGATGTAAGGCCAGGTTGATGCAAGTACAACACAAGCACAAGCAAGACCCCCGATCACTAAAATGTCTGTGCAGCCCGATACGCAGGACAAACAAGCCAAGGTGGAGGATGGGGGCATCGTGCTGGGAGACCTGCAAGTACTGGGTGACGAGTATTTGGGGTCACCATTTCTAGCATCAGAGCAGGAGCGTATTCTCGCCACAAACAGCTACTTACCACCATTAAATGCAGAAACTGACCCACAGTGTGTTGCCATTGGCACAGCAGTCAGCAAGGTGTTTGGCATGCCCATGGGAGGCGTCACCTTTGTCGGACATGACCGTGTTGTATGCCAGGCCAACGGCCTCCGTCAGACCGAGCCCTCTGATCGGCGTTTTGCAATGTGCAATTGGTTGATGTTGCCCCTCAACCCTGAAATGCTGGTCATGGAGGACATTGTCAACGATGCACGTTTTGCGTCGCATCCCTTTGTACAGGGCCCCCCGCACCTTGGCTTTTACGCAGCTGCACCCCTCGTCACATCCACTGGCTTTCGTATTGGCACTGTGTATGTAGGAGGGGGGGGTGATGGTGTTGTTGGACTAATGCGCGTGTTGTGTTGCACATATGGTACTTGAGCACATGTAGCATTCACGTATCCTCTCATGTACACACAAGCTGCTGTGTCGACTTTAAAAAGCGCAGCTTTAGTGCCGAGTGTGCCAATGTGCTGTGCAACATGGCAGAATTGGTCATGCAATCGGTGGAATCACAGATGCCACCCCGGGACCAAACTTCCTTGGTGTATCGCACGCATACCCATGCCCAGCACGCTGTGCTTATGCTAGATTTGCGGATAGATGGGTGGGAGGTGTGTGTGGTCGTACTACGTTTGGTGCAGTTGATTGATATGTGTTTCAAACAAGATATGTGTGTATGTGCAATATGTGTGTGTGCAATATGTGTGTGTGCAATATGTATGGATGCAATGCTCCACAGGTGCTGTATGGCAGCAGTATATGGCCCAGCATTGTTTCAACCAGCAATGGAAACGCGAGCAACAATGTGAGCAAGGCACATCCATTGATTGGGCAACGGTTTTGGGACGAATATAAACCCATGACACAGACGGATACCAAGGTGTTGATGAGGCAAGGGGGATGGGGCAATGCCTTGTTATACTCATTAGACCATCAAGTAATCGCATTGAAAAGCATAAAGCGCATCCAGATGTGCCTTGCCTTGAAGTGTCCTATACATTGGCAAGCACTTGGTTCACGCGGTTACTATATCCGGACGCACAGGAGCCCTGGCGGCAGTATCAAAACATTGCACGACAAGGCCACTCATTTCAGTTGGTAGTGCGCAGCAAGCATGACCCCTCAAAATTGCTCTGTCTGGACATGCGGTATGTTGAGCATACGGTTCGGGCGCATACATAGAACGCTTGCATGGTTGCCAAAAATGCAAGGGTACCAGAATGATGGTGCAAGCATCATGTGTGCCCAACACACACAGGCCTGCCCACACCACAAAAGTATGGGATGATGCTGTGGATGTGATGGTCACCACACAAGGCCCTGTCAACTCTGATAGCCCAGATGTGCGGGGGTTGTATTTTGCAGTCTTGGTCAACAATGAATTTGCAGAAGAAGCAGCAAATAGTGGTGCAATAAGTTCAGACGCCCCCCAAAAGCAAAGCACCCAACGTTCACAATCACTTGAGAGTGATCCGTGTGGTGCAACCAGCGCTGCCCCAATATGGAACCCAACACCTTTTGCAGACGTGGAAATGGGGGCACTGTTGGGGCAGGGTGCGTATGGCAAGGTGTTTTTGGGGCGCATGGGGACAGACACCATCGTGGCTGTCAAGGTAGGTTGGGTGTGTGATGAAGTGGGATGCCATGGCTGTGGTGAGAACATGTTTTCCTCCTACAACACAGGTGATTGCACAGCATGTGGCTGCAAATGCTGGTGTGCCTACTCAAACAGAACGTGGTTCAAGTGACAATGAGGGCTCTGTGGGTTTGCGCCTACGCCACCCCAATGTCATTCGTACGCACAAGTTTATGACGTCTGAGCAGCCCGCACAGCGGGTGGCCAAGCGTGCACGTGTCGACATTGCATCATTTGCCAGCACCTATGCTCCAGATACCAAGCACACATGGATTGTTTTGGAATTTTGTGATCGGGGAACCCTGCAGAGCGCAATTGACAAAGGGTTGCTGCGCACGGGCAACAGCACATGGCGTGGTGGTCCCAGCATGCGTGCTGTGCTCGCCGTTGCACATGACATTGCAGCAGGGATGGTGTATCTGCATGCACAGGGTGTGGTGCATGGGGATTTGGGGCCCAAGAATGTGCTGCTGGTGCAAGACAATGCACGGGAAGCCTTTCCCTATGTTGCCAAGGTGTCTGACTTTGGGTTGGCACACGAGCTCAACAATGACTCAACGTTGCAAACATACAGCTATGGCACCGTGACACACATGCCTGTGGAGCTTGTGTGCAATGGCAGGATGACAGCAGCTGCGGATGTGTATGCATTTGGCGTGATGCTGTGGGAGCTGTATACAGGTATGGGAAAGCATGTGCATGTGTCAACAGACGGTCAATATCCACATACTCACCTCTTCAGGACGTCGCCCCTTTGCTGGTTTCAATGCAGTGCAGCTGGTTGCACAAAAGCTGCTGGGTGGCCTGACACTGGAGTTTGATGTACCCACACCCAAACCCTACCAAGAGCTCGCCGAAGCGTGCCTTGCAAGCGACCCCAAGCAGCGCCCCACCTTTGACAAAGTGCTTGCTGAGCTGGAGCACTTGCAGGGTCTGTTGGACCAGGGTGGTTTGCAAGCTGCCGACTTTTCTGTGTGGCCAGACCCGAGCCCTTGCATGCAAGATGTTGCCGACGCTCTCAAACAGGCAGGGCACTTGCCACCATTTTGATGTTTATTTATTCACCACCATCATCCATTTACCCAACCGTTAACTTCAATAAACGTCAAAATTAATTCATTTTCACATCAAAATTAATTGATTTTTCAACCATTGATTCTTTTCAGAAGACCACCAGAGCAAACAATGTGTGATAATGGGTGACAATAGCACTCGTTGACACTTGGCAGAGCCACACCTCATCGACACTCGTACACTTAGAAAAACAGCCTCATATGTCGCGGTGAGATACGGAGCGAGCTATACGTGTGGACCACGGAATCTTGGCGAATCTATCATGGCTGAGAAAGATCAAGCACCGTTCAGCCTGGACCAAGCAGGTGGCACCAACGTACGTAAGTTATTTGGCACAAATAGGAACGAAGGCGTCCTTGTGCGGGGGGGGTGTCATCGGTCACAGAGCATGCTTCACATCAACCAGCATGCTCCCCAGGTGTTTTTGGATGGGCAGGGGTGTATGATTTTGAACCAGATGCAGCGCATTGACGATGAGTACCTGGGCTCACCCTATGTGCAGACAGAGCATGAGCGGCTCACCAAAACAGCAAGCTATTTGCCCAAGACCGCCAACACCGACCCGACGTTCAACGTTATTGGCCAGCTGGTTTGTAAATTGTTCGACATGCCACTAGGTGCAGTGACCATGCTTGCATCACAGTATGCTGTACTCAAGGGTGCTTGCGGCATCGACCAGGCATGTGTGAGTGTGTTGGGGGGTATGGCACACGCTTCAGATGCTGCAACCCCAACCCTCGCCAACACACAGACGACGCCATCAGACAGAAAGCTGAGCTTGTGCAATTGGTTGCTGCTTCCCTTACATCCAGAGGCCCTGGTAATCTCCGACTTGGCAGCAGATGGCCGATACGCTTCATATCCCTTGGTTCGTGGCAACCCACATATGCGCTTTTACGCAGCAGCTCCATTGGTGACTTCCACTGGTTTTCGTTTCGGCACTGTGTACGTGGTGCTGGTGGTGCTGGTGGTGCTGGGGTGGGGAGCACAAATACGCTTTCAAAGCACAAACACACCTTTATTTCTCATGAAATCGCATCCATGTACAGGTGCTGTGTGGATTACAAGCCACGGCATCTGAGCCCCGAGTGTGTCAATGTCATGTGCAATCTTGCAGAGTTTGTTGTTCAGATGATAGAGAGCAAGTTGCCACCACAAGACCCTGCGACACGGCTCTTTCGGAAAAACCATGTACGGCAAGCAGCATTGATGCTGGACTTGCGCAAGCCTGGATGGGAGGTACGTTTGTGTGTGTTGATGCAATGTGTGTTTTGTTGTTTGTGACGTACATTCAAGTGCTTTTTGTGACGCACACACAAAAGTGTTTCCTGCACCAACATAGGTGCTGTTTGCAACCAATTCTTGGCCATTGGATGGCCCCAGCAGCAACAACAGCAGCAGCAACGTTGCCGATGAAAACGCACCGAGTCCGTTTATTGGAAAAACATTTTGGGACGAATATGTGCCAATGAGTCCAAGCCATTCGAAGGTGTTGTTTTGGGGGGAATAGTGTTGCTCTTTTTAATGGGCATGCCTATGGCAATGAGCTCAACATTGTGTCCCAACATTACAAAACCACATCCTCACTCTGTGCACAGGACAACAAAGCATGGCAAAAGTACAGTCGTTTCGTTGAGCATGGCCAGTTATTTCAGTTGGTGGTGCGCTGTAGGCATGACCCCTCAAAACTGCTCTGCTTGGACATGCGGTATGTTGTGTGCAAGGATGTATCTACCAATCTCAATCGTCAAGCCTACCGACCTACACATCATGACTTGAGTGATGTTTTTTCCCAAGAAACAGCTGTCAAACAACCACATTTCTGTGTGCACACGCAACAACCACAGGCCTGCCCACACCACAAAAGTGTGGGATGATGCTGTGGATGTGATGGTCACCACACAGGGCGAATTGGAAAAGGATAGCCCAGATGTGCGGGGGTTGTATTTCGCAGTCTTACTCAATGAAGACATTGCATTGCAGTCAGATGTGTTATCGGCGCGAAGTCAATTTTCAGCAGGGGAACAAGCTGCCGGAAGCACCATGTGTGGCAAATCACTGGACACCTGTACTTCTGGGGAAATAAACGCCGATGCACGGTGGAACCCAACACCTTTTGCAGACGTGGAAATGGGGCCACTGTTGGGTCAGGGTGCGTATGGCAAGGTGTTTTTGGGGCGCATGGGGACAGACACCATCGTGGCTGTCAAGGTAGGTTGGGTGTGTGATGAAGTGGGATGCCATGGCTGTGGTGAGAACATGTTTTCCTCCTACAACACAGGTGATTGCACAGCATGTGGCTGCAAATGCTGGTGTGCCTACTCAAACAGAACGTGGTTCAAGTGACAATGAGGGCTCTGTGGGTTTGCGCCTACGCCACCCCAATGTCATTCGTACGCACAAGTTTATGACGTCTGAGCAGCCCGCACAGCGGGTGGCCAAGCGTGCACGTGTCGACATTGCATCATTTGCCAGCACCTATGCTCCAGATACCAAGCACACATGGATTGTTTTGGAATTTTGTGATCGGGGAACCCTGCAGAGCGCAATTGACAAAGGGTTGCTGCGCACGGGCAACAGCACATGGCGTGGTGGTCCCAGCATGCGTGCTGTGCTCGCCGTTGCACATGACATTGCAGCAGGGATGGTGTATCTGCATGCACAGGGTGTGGTGCATGGGGATTTGGGGCCCAAGAATGTGCTGCTGGTGCAAGACAATGCACGGGAAGCCTTTCCCTATGTTGCCAAGGTGTCTGACTTTGGGTTGGCACACGAGCTCAACAATGACTCAACGTTGCAAACATACAGCTATGGCACCGTGACACACATGCCTGTGGAGCTTGTGTGCAATGGCAGGATGACAGCAGCTGCGGATGTGTATGCATTTGGCGTGATGCTGTGGGAGCTGTATACAGGTATGGGAAAGCATGTGCATGTGTCAACAGACGGTCAATATCCACATACTCACCTCTTCAGGACGTCGCCCCTTTGCTGGTTTCAATGCAGTGCAGCTGGTTGCACAAAAGCTGCTGGGTGGCCTGACACTGGAGTTTGATGTACCCACACCCAAACCCTACCAAGAGCTCGCCGAAGCGTGCCTTGCAAGCGACCCCAAGCAGCGCCCCACCTTTGACAAAGTGCTTGCTGAGCTGGAGCACTTGCAGGGTCTGTTGGACCAGGGTGGTTTGCAAGCTGCCGACTTTTCTGT
>VFQP010001616.1_pt1 | contig 29179 bp, 34 predicted proteins | sample 3512351 | NCBI WGS metagenome assembly VFQP01 (sample SAMN10412372, study PRJNA504923) | tailings metagenome | isolation source: Relicate 1 Philex TSF1 revegetated site | place: Philippines: Tuba, Benguet | collected 2017-08-29
ACATGTAGAAGAGGTCGTAGACGATCTTGTTGTTCATCGTCCCGCCGAACTGCGGGTGCGGGTGCAGGACGATTGCGATCGGAGCGTTCTTTTCCGTCGACGGCTGGTAGCGGCCTTCGAGGCGGCCAGCAGGGCCGGTAAAGATGACTTCAGGCATGCGACACTCCGGTGCTGCGCAAGACGAAGCCGGTGGGGCGTTCCGGCCTTGACGCGGCGCAGGGGGCTTCATAGAAGGAAGCCAGTTTAGAATAGTTCAAAACTGGGCGGCGTGGCCGCCCGCGCGAAGCCGGGTAGATAGGACGCCTCGACCCTGAATATCAAGGGAATTGCGCGCCTTCCCGACAGTAGCAAAGAGACCGGGATCAACGCCGTCCGATGGCCGCACGCCGCGCCTATCTCGACTACAATGCCAGCGCGCCGCTGGTTGCGTCGGCGCGCGCCGCGATGACCCGGGCCCTGGAGATCGCCGGCAATCCCTCGTCGGTTCATGCCGAAGGGCGTATCGCGCGACGCATGGTCGAGGACGCCCGTCGCGAAGTGGCGGCATTGGCTGGCGCATCGCCCGAGCATGTTGTCTTCACGTCGGGCGCCTCGGAAGCGGCTTCCACCCTGCTCACGCCGGACTGGCGCATGGGGCGGTCGGCGCTGCGCATGGGCCGCCTCTACGTACTCGCTTCCGACCATCCCTGCGTACTGGGTGGCGGCCGGTTTCCGGCCGACAGGAAGACCGTGCTGCCAGTCGACCAGGATGGCGTGGCCGATCTCGACGCATTCGCCGCAGCCCTTGCAGCCCATGATCGCGAATCCGGCCTGCCGCTGGTGGCGATCCACCTCGCCAACAACGAGACGGGCGTCGTCCAGCCGGTGGACCGCATCGCCCCGCTGGTGCGGGGCGCGGGCGGCGTGCTGGTGCTGGACGCCGTGCAGGCCGCGGGGCGTATCCCGCTCGGGCAGTTCTCGGCCATGGCCGATTTCCTGATACTCTCTTCGCACAAGCTTGGCGGCCCGAAGGGCGCCGGCGCGATCATCGGGCGCTCCGACGTGATGATGCCCGCCGCGCTGGTGTCCGGTGGCGGCCAGGAGCGGGGACACCGCGCCGGCACCGAGAACGTCGCCGCCATAGCCGGTTTCGGCGCAGCCGCGCGGGATGCTCTGGAAAGCCTATCTTCCATCGAGACGGTGCGCGGCATGCGCGACGCCATCGAGACCGCGATCGTCGACAGGGTCCCCGATGCGGTTGTCTACGGTCGCTCGGCCGAGCGTCTCGCCAACACGACGTTCTTCGCCATTCCGGGCATGAAGGCCGAGACGGCGCAGATCGCGTTCGATCTTGCCGGCGTGGCGCTGTCTGCCGGCTCCGCCTGTTCCTCGGGGAAGGTCGGGCCAAGCCACGTGCTGAAGGCGATGGGCTTCGGCGACGAAGCCGCCGCGCTCCGCGTTTCGGTAGGCCATTCGACGACGAACGAGGATGTCGCGCTGTTTCGCGACGCGCTGTCGGCCATCGCCGCGCGGCGCACGGAGAAGAACAGGGCCGCTTAGGCGCGGTCGCGTCGCAAACGGGATGCACTTCCTGCTGCGCTGCACTATATGGAGCCTACGCCGCCTTGGCGGTGCCATAGTTTGAAGACGGTCGGGCCTTGACCCCGGCATGGATGGAGAACGCGATGCCTGCGGTGCAGGAAACGATCGAGCAGGTCCGCAAGATCGACGTGGACCAGTACAAGTACGGGTTCGAGACGTCGATCGAGACGGACAAGGCCCCGATGGGCCTGGACGAGGATATCGTCCGCTTCATTTCGAAGAAGAAGAACGAGCCGGCCTGGATGCTCGAATGGCGGCTGGAGGCGTTTCGCCGCTGGCTGACCGTGGAAGAGCCGACCTGGGCGCGCGTCGACTATCCGCAGATCGATTTCCAGGCGATCCACTATTACGCTGCGCCCAAATCGGCGCCGGGGCCGAAGTCGCTTGACGAGGTCGATCCGGAGCTGCTCAAGGTCTACGAGAAGCTGGGCATCCCGCTGCGCGAGCAGGAGATCCTCGCCGGCGTCGAGAAGAATGGCACCGCAGTCGACGCGGGCACCGATGGCGCCTCGCCTCGCCGCGTGGCCGTCGACGCGGTCTTCGATTCCGTCTCGGTGGTCACCACATTCAAGGAAGAGCTGAAGAAGGCGGGCGTCATCTTCTGCTCGATCTCCGAAGCCATCCGCGAGCACCCCGAGCTGGTGAAGAAGTATCTCGGCTCGGTCGTGCCGCAGTCCGACAATTTCTATGCGACGCTGAATTCGGCGGTCTTCACCGACGGCTCGTTCGTTTTCGTGCCCAAGGGCGTGCGTTGCCCGATGGAACTGTCGACCTATTTCCGGATCAACGAGAAAAACACCGGGCAGTTCGAGCGCACGCTGATCATCGCCGAGGAAGGCGCCTACGTGTCCTACCTCGAGGGATGCACGGCGCCGCAGCGCGACGAGAACCAGCTGCACGCGGCCGTAGTCGAACTGGTGGCCCTGGACGACGCCGAGATCAAGTATTCGACCGTCCAGAACTGGTATCCGGGCGATGCGCAGGGCAAGGGCGGCATCTACAACTTTGTCACCAAGCGCGGCGACTGCCGCGGCGACCGTTCCAAGATTTCCTGGACGCAGGTCGAGACCGGCTCGGCGATCACCTGGAAGTATCCGTCGTGCATCCTGCGCGGCGACGACTCGCGAGGCGAGTTCTACTCGATCGCCGTATCGAACGGCTATCAGCAGGTCGACAGCGGCACCAAGATGATCCACCTCGGCAAGAACACGACGAGCCGGATCATCTCCAAGGGCATCGCCGCCGGGCGCTCGCAGAACACCTATCGCGGCCAGGTCTCGGCGCATCGCAAGGCAACGAACGCCCGCAATTTCACGAACTGCGATTCGCTCCTGATCGGCGACCAGTGCGGCGCGCATACCGTGCCGTATATCGAGGCCAAGAACGCCACGGCGCAGTTCGAGCACGAGGCAACGACGTCGAAGATTTCCGAGGACCAGAAGTTCTACGTGATGCAGCGCGGCATCCCCGAGGAGGAGGCGATCGCACTGATCGTCAACGGCTTCGTCAAGGACGTGATCCAGGAACTGCCGATGGAATTCGCCGTCGAGGCGCAGAAACTGATCGGCATTTCGCTCGAAGGCAGCGTGGGCTAGTCATGACGATCGACCTTCCCCCGAACATCTGGTTCGTCCGCTCCAACGGCGGCTCCGGGTCCTACCCGGTCACGCCGGAAGGCAAGCGCGTGGTGCGGCAGTTCATGATCGGCGTCGCGCTGTCGGTCGCCGCCGCGGTGATCATCGGCGTTGCCGGCTCGATGCTCGTTTCGCCCTGGCTGGGCGGTCTCGGGGCGATCCTGTTCGCCGCCGGCATGGCGTGGTCGGCCTGGCGCTTCATCGACACCGCGCGCAAACACACCGACTACACGATCACCTACAACGAATATGTGCGCCGCAAGGCGGGCGCATAGAACCGACGACCTGCGGCCCCGGCCGCCAACAAGACCGGAAAGAACAGATGCTGGAAATCAGGAACCTTCATGCCCGCGTCGCCGAAACCGGCGTCGAGATTCTTCGTGGCCTGAACCTCACGGTGAAAGCCGGCGAGGTCGCGGCGATCATGGGCCCCAACGGGTCGGGCAAGTCGACGCTCTCCTACGTGCTGGCCGGCCGCGACGACTACGAGGTGACGGAAGGCGACGTGCTCTACGACGGCCAGTCGATCCTCGAAATGGATCCGGCCGAGCGCGCCGCCGCCGGCATCTTCCTCGCCTTCCAGTATCCGATGGAGATACCGGGCGTTGCGACGATGGAATTCCTCAAGGTTGCGATGAACGCGCAGCGCAAGGCACGCGGCGAGGAACCATTGAAGATCCCGGAATTCCTGAAGCGCGTGAAAGATGCGGCGGGCTCGCTGTCGATGGACATGGCGATGCTGAAGCGGCCGCTGAATGTCGGCTTCTCGGGGGGCGAGAAGAAGCGCGCCGAAATCCTGCAGATGAAGCTCCTGGAGCCCAAGCTCTGCGTGCTGGACGAGACCGATTCCGGCCTCGACATCGACGCGCTGAAGATCGTCTCCGATGGCGTCAACGCACTGCGCTCGCCCGACCGTGCGATCCTGGTCATCACGCACTACCAGCGCCTCCTGGACCACATCGTGCCCGACACCGTTCACGTGCTGTCGCGCGGTCGTGTCGTGCATACCGGAGACAAGTCGCTGGCGCTCGAACTGGAGAAGAACGGCTACGCCGCCTTCGTCCAGGAGGCTGCGGAGTGAGCGCAATGAACATGCGCATATCCACACCGAGAACGGCTGCGGAGACGGCGCTGGTCGACGCCTTCGCGGAGCGCGTCTCGACGCTTCCGGGCGATTCCTCCGTGCTGATGGCGCGCGACGAGGCGGTCGAGCAGTTGAAGTCCGGCCTGCCGACGCGCCGCGTCGAGGCGTGGCACTACACCGACCTGCGCCGCCTGCTGGCCACCGTTCCGGCCTTTGACCCGACTGCCGCCGCGACGCCCGTCGCGCCGCTGCTTGCCGGCTCGACGGTGCTGCCGCTGCTTTCCGGCCGTGCCGGCAAGGCGGCGAAGGCCGACGGCGTGACGTTTTCTCCGCTCGCCGAGAAGCTGACCGACGGCAGCTTCGCGCCTGCGCTGGAGGTGCGCGGCTCGGACGATGCGGTCGGCGCGATCAACGCGGCCTTCCTGAGCGATGGCTGGTTCGTCGACATCGATGCGGATGCCGAGCTCGGCGCGCCCATCGAGTTGCAGAACATCCATGCCGGCGGCCAGGCGCACGGGCGCTTCGCGGTTCGCGCCGGCAACGGAGCGAAAGCCACGATCGTCGAGCGGCAGGCCGGTGAAGGCGTGGCGCTGGCTTCTTCCATCAGCCACCTGACGGTCGGCGACGGCGCCGAGATCGTCTGGATCATCCTTCAGGAACAGCCGGAAACGGCCAGCTACCTCGGCCAATTCAATGCCTGGATCGGCAAGGACGCGACGCTCACTCTGTTCGTCATGAACACCGGCGGCAAGCTCGTCCGGCAGGAGATCCGCGTCGCGGCCAAGGGCGAGGGCTCGACCTTCACGCTGCGCGGCGTGAACCTGCTGGCCGGCGACGGTCACACCGACGTGACGATGGTGCTGGACCACGAGGCGCCGCACACCGATTCCACCGAAGTCGTGCGCAACGTCGTGACCGGCAAGGCACGGGGCGTCTTCCAGGGCCGCATCAACGTCCACCAGATCGCGCAGAAGACCGATGCCAAGATGGCGTGCAACACGCTGCTCCTGTCGGACGACGCCGAGTTCTCGATCAAGCCGGAACTCGAGATCTTCGCGGACGACGTCCAGTGCGGCCACGGCGCGACGGTCACCGAGATCGATGCGAAACACCTCTTCTACCTCAAGTCGCGCGGCATCGACGAAAAGTCGGCGCGCGGCCTCCTGGTGAAGGCGTTCGTGGCGGCGGTGGTCGAGGAAATGGAAAACGAGCCGATCGTCGAGGCGCTGGAGGCGCGCATCGAGGAGTGGTTCGCAGCACACGGTTAGGATCGTGGACCAGAAAGTCTCATCCGCGCCCTACGACGTCGAGGCGATCCGCCGCGACTTCCCGATCCTGTCGCGCGAGGTCTACGGCAAGCCGCTGGTCTACCTCGACAACGGTGCGTCGGCGCAGAAGCCGAAGGCCGTTCTCGACGCGATCCAGAACGCCTATTCAAGCGAATACGCCAACGTCCATCGTGGCCTGCATTTCCTCTCGAATGCGGCAACCGACGCCTACGAGAAGGCGCGCGAGTCCGTCCGGCGCTTCCTGAACGCGGCCAGCACCGACGAGATCGTCTTCACGTCGAACTCGACGGCCGGCATCAACCTCGTCTCTTACGGCTATGCGATGCCGCGCATCGGCGAGGGCGACGAGATCGTCATCTCGATCATGGAGCACCACTCCAACATCGTGCCGTGGCATTTCATCCGCGAGCGGCAGGGCGCGAAGCTGGTCTGGGTGCCGGTGGACGACCTCGGCTCCTTCCATCTCGAAGAATTCGAGAAGCGGCTGACGCCGCGGACGAAGCTGGTCGCGATCACGCACATGTCGAATGCGCTGGGCACCATCACGCCGATCAAGGAGATCTGCCGGATCGCGCACCAGCGCGGCATCCCGGTGCTGGTCGACGGCAGCCAGAGCGCCGTGCACATGCCCATCGACGTGCAGGATCTGGACTGCGATTTCTTCGTCTTTACCGGCCACAAGGTCTACGGCCCGTCCGGCATCGGCGTGCTCTACGGCAAGAAGCACATGCTGGAGCAGATGCGCCCGTTCCACGGCGGTGGCGAGATGATCTTCGAGGTGACCGAGGACACGGTGACCTACAACGACCCGCCGCACCGCTTCGAGGCCGGCACGCCGCCGATCGTCCAGGCGATCGGGCTCGGCGCCGCGCTGGACTACATGGATGCGGTCGGCCGCGAGGCAATCGCCGCGCATGAGGCCGACCTGAAACTCTATGCGCATGAACAGCTGCGCTCGATCAACTCGCTGCGCATCTTCGGCGACGCACCGGACAAGGGCGCGATCGTTTCATTCGAGCTTCAGGGCATCCACGCCCATGACGTATCGATGGTGATCGACCGCTCGGGCGTGGCGGTGAGGGCCGGGACCCATTGCGCGCAGCCGCTCTTGCAGCGTTTTGGCGTCACGTCCACATGCAGGGCGTCGTTCGGTATGTACAATACGCGCGCCGAGGTCGACGCGCTGGTGGAAGCGCTGGAAAAGGCGCGGAAATTCTTCGGATGACGACCATGAGCGACAACACCGCGACCGAGACGGACAACAGGGCCGCAGACGCGATCGTCGCGTCGTCCGCGATCCCCGCCGACGAACTGGCGCGGCTGACCGACGATATCGTCTCGGCGCTCAAGACAGTCTACGACCCGGAAATTCCGGCCGACATCTACGAGCTCGGCCTCGTGTACAAGATCGACATCGAAGACGATCGCTCGGTGAAGATCGACATGACGCTGACAGCGCCTGGCTGCCCCGTGGCAGGCGAGATGCCGGGCTGGGTGCAGAACGCCGTCGGCGCGGTGGAAGGCGTGTCGAACGTCGAAGTCAACATGACGTTCGATCCGCCGTGGACGCCGGACCGCATGTCGGAAGAGGCGCAGGTCGCGGTCGGGTGGTACTGACCTTGCGCTTGCCGCTTTTCTTCACCATTTTCGGGTGAGATCGTTCCGCGAACCTTGAATTCGCGTCGAATGGAGACTGCCATGGGACGCTTCGCCGTCATCACGATGACCGACCGGGCCGCCGAGCGCGTGCGCGAGATCGTCGACGACCGCGACGGGGCGCTCGGCATCCGCCTCGGCGTCAAGAAGGGCGGCTGCGCCGGCATGGAGTACACGGTCGACCTGGTGAAGGAAGCCAATCCGAAGGACGACCACATGGAGCGCGACGGGGCGCATGTCTGGGTCGCGCCCGAGGCCGCGCTGTTCCTGCTCGGCACCGAGATGGACTTCGAGAAGACGACGCTCAGGACCGGCTTCACCTTCCGCAACCCGAACCAGAGTTCGGCCTGCGGCTGCGGCGAATCGGTTGAACTCAAGCCGGCCGACCTGAAGGCGCTTGCCGACGCACGCGCCGCCGCCGGCGCGGCCTGATCCTTCCTTGGACGACGACGCGATCCGCGACCTCTTCGCCGGTCTCGGGCCAGTCAGCATCCGCCGCATGTTCGGCGGCAAGGGCATCTATTTCGACGGCGTCATCATCGCGATCGTGCTGCGCGGCGAACTCATGCTGAAGGCCGACGCGGTATCGGCGCCGGCTTTCGCCGAAGCCGGCTGCACGCAATGGACCTATGTCGGCTCGCGCCACGGCAAGAACGTCGCGATGCCCTACTGGTCGGCCCCCGACGGCGCGCTGGACGACGCCGACGAAATGACGCCCTGGGCGCGGAAGGCCTACGAGGCAGGTCTCAGGCTGGGCAAATAGGGTATTCCGGGAAGAGTTGGTAGCGGAGGAGGGATTCGAACCCCCGACACAAGGATTATGATTTCTCCGTGAGCCCTCCTCACGGCACCTCATACGAACTCAAATAGATCAGTGATATCAAGGCTTTCTGGTGCTAGAATTGCTCATAGCAGTTCATTGAAAATCGGTCCAACGCGGTCGATTTCCGAGCCTAGGGAGAGCCTAAGAATGCGCCTAACAGACGTTTCTCTGCGCTCCCTTCCGTCACCGGAGCAGGGCCAGAAGACATACCTCGACCACGCCTTATCGGGCTTCGGCGTTCGTGTCAGCCAAGGTGGGACAAAGACGTTCGTCGTCATGCACGGGCCGACAAGGCAGCGCACAACGATCGGGCGCTATCCTACCATCGGTCTTGCCGAAGCTAGGGCAGAGGCAAAGCGCCTTCTCGCTGAGAAGACCCTTGGCAAGCACCGTCCAAAAGCGATGAACTTCGATGAGGCTAAGGATGAGTTCCTGGCTGAAAAGAAGGCAACGAAGCGAGCGAACACGATCCGCGACTACACGCGGCTCCTAAAACGCTTCCCCTTCGGCAAGACCCGCCTCGGGGACATATCTCGTGCCGACGTGAAGAAGAAGCTCGACAAGATGGCTGCGACGCCGTCCGAGCAGAAGCATGCGCTCGTCACCATCAAGACCTTCTTCCGTTGGTGCGTGGTCTCCGAGTATCTGGAGCACAGCCCCTGTGAGGGAATAAAGCCCCCGCCGACGCGCGGGAGCCGCAAACGGGTCCTTTCACCCAGTGAGCTTGCCGAGGTGGCTAGGAAGGCTCGTACTTGCCCGTTCCCCTTCGGACCGATCGTTCGCCTGCTGGTCCTCACCGGTCAGCGGCGAACTGAGATCGCTCATCTCGAATGGGAATGGATCGATCGTACGCAGAATACGATCACGTTGCCGGCCTCGATCACCAAGAACAAGCGGGAACACAAATTCCCATATGGGAAGGAGGTCGCGAAGATCCTCGACGCTATCCCGATCCTCGGAAATGGCCAGTATCTGTTCCCTGCAGCGCGTGAGCATGTCCGTGGAAAGCCCACGTCCGTGTTCAATGGTTGGGGGAAGGCCAAGGCGTCCTTTGACGAGACGCTGACAGATGTTGCGTCGTGGACACTGCACGATCTGCGCCGGACACTGAGCACCAACATGGCAGAGTTCGGTGTTCCGCAGCTGGTCGTCGAAAAGCTGCTCAATCATATATCCGGCGGCGAGCAATCACCGATCGCGCAAGTGTACAATCAATACACCTATCTGCCGGAAATGCGCGCTGCTGTTCAGGCGTACGAAGCCCATATACATTCCTTGATTGGCTCGTGAGCTAGTCGTCCACGCGCCGTCATGACGGCCTCCTTTACGGAAGGTCTGTCATGTCTCGGATGTTGAAGAAGCGCGAAGTCTGCAAGCTGCTGTCCATTTCGCCGGCTACGCTCGATCGCTGGGAAAACGACGGCAAGTTCCCTAATCGTATCCCGATTGGAAACTTCCGCGTTGGCTGGTGGCAAGCAGAGGTGATGGCGTGGCTTGAAGCTCGCGCACAACGCCAACTGACCACTCCCTAACGGGAGGGAGGAGCGTGGTTCCACCCACGCTCCTTTTTTGTTCCCTACGAGCGCAGCGGTCCCGACCACCAGGGTACAAACGGTGTTCGTTGGCTATCGCCATATGAACGAACGTGCGGATCGCGAAGAAACCCCACAATGCCAGCACCTTGCCGCTCGGCTTACCAGCCGACTTCCCTTCCTTCAAAAGCCTATTGGCTTTCTATCGCCGGCCGCGCGACTGCGCGCCGGTGAAGGAAGGGAAGTCGGCTGGACGCCTCGCGGAACGACCCCCCTATCGGACACTCCCCCACCGTATCCACGACACCTTTCACTGTTCCCTCGTCATTCGAGTCCGGGCGATTTCGAAGTGTCGATGATCCAGCTCTATTCCCAGGAACCGGCGACCAAGTTTCGATGCCGCGACACCGGTACTGCCAGATCCCATGAACGGATCGACCACCAGGTCTCCGGGGCTCGTCGTGTGTTCAAGCAGCCGTTCGAGCAGTGCTACCGGTTTTTCGTGCGGGTGTTTCGGGCGGCCTACGCGTGTGACCGAGAGCACGTTGGCGAAGCCACGACTACGATACGCGACCTTTCCCTTCTCCAACACGATGATCAACTCGTGTTGTTTCCTAAACGCTCGGCCGAAGCCAAAGCGAGTCTTGTCCCAAACGAGCACGTCGCCGATCTTGAAGTCCGTGTACTGCTCGACAAACAAGCGTACGAACGGAAGGTGCTTCATATCCAGGAAGAAGAACGAGGCGCGGTTTGGCGACAGTATTCTGAACCCCTCGGCGAGGGCTGTAAGGCCTACTAAGGGGTCCGCATCGCCGGCGATGACAACATTTGCTCGACCATACGTTCCATTGTTTCCGTAGGGTGGGTCCGTCAGCAGCAGATCAACCGAGCCGCTGCGGAGCCGACGCAGTTCGTCGAGAGCATTGCCATGTTTCAGAGTGATCATCAGGTCCTCCACAAGCGTTGAGGACCGATACAAATTCACACGGCTCTGCCGCTGTAAAAGGCTCGCATGAGGCGCGGAGTGCGCCGCCAAGTCGGTGTGACGGACGGTGAGGAGCCATCACAACCGCGTGACGCTTCCGGTGGCATCGGCCGTAGTAGAATGAGGTCAGCCAGTTCCTTCATGGCAGTGCCCCACCCGCGTTCCTCAAGGACAAGAGACAGCGCGACGTGCGGTCCTGCCCTTAAGGAATTGCATGAACACTTGGTTGTTCGGAATGTCAGGGACAGGCAAGACCACCGAGCTGGTCCGCCGAGCCCTCAAGGACATAGACGCCGGCAATGGCGTCCTTTTCGTCGACCCTGACGGCAGTGCCATCGATGCAATCCTGTCACGGTTCCCGAAGAGACGCCGGGCACTGATCATCGATCCAACGGATATCGATTACCCTGTCGGCTTCAACCCGCTATCGGACATTGAAAACAAGCCGCTCGTAGTGTCGCTTCTCAAGGACACCGTGAAGGCGCTCTGGCGGTACGACCGGGTGCCAACGCCGGTGATGGACCGCGTCCTCTACAACACCCTTTCGGCGCTCCTGGAGTACCCGGAGGCAACGCTCCTCCACGTCGAGCCGATGCTAACCGACAGCCGTTTCCGGCAGCGTGTCCTTGAGCGTGTCTCTGATCCTGTCCTTTTGAGGAAGTGGGCATACTGGACCACGAAAAAGAAGAAGGATTGGGATCAGCTCATCGGTTCGACGGAGAACAAGGCAGGCGAATTCTCCGAGGACCCACGCATTAGGAACATTATCGGCCAGCCCTCCACGTTCAATCTCCGCCGCATGATCTCCGGCATGAACGTGATCCTGCTCCGCCTCCCGCATGGGCAGCTCGGAAACAAGGCGGCCATGTTCGGCTCGCTATTCCTCGCCCATCTCCTGGCGACCGCGCAGATACGAAAGACGGTCCTGCCATTTCACGTCTATATCGACGATTGCCATCACTTCGATACGCCGGTCCTGGCGCAGCTGTTGTCTTCGGCAAGCCGCCTTGGCCTCTCCATAACCGTGGCCAATCAATATCTCTCGCAGCTCTCCCCTGACCTCCGGTCCGCCCTGATCGCCAACAGCGGCACGCGGCTGATGCTCCGCTGCGGGATCGAGGACAGCGAGTTTCTTCACCGGACCATCCCGCACAACAACACGATGCCCATGCTGCATGACCTGTCAGACTTCGATGCAATTCGTTTCGACGGGAGTCTAGTTCACGAGGTGCTAAGTGCAATTTCAACGAATGGAAGAACAGCACGAAGAATCAAGGTTGTCGAGCAGTCCAGGCGTCGATATGGTCGTAAGCGCGGGAATGTAGAGGAGTTCATCAATCGTAGTTTGGGGGGATAGATGAGGGTTGATATCCGACACCATGAGCGTACCGATGGCTGGCTGAGCAAGAAGACTTACCACGTCGTCGACCTGACCATTCATTTCACCGAGGAAGAGAAGGCGATCGTTCGGCAGCGCAAGCTGGAGAATGATGTGATCCTTGAACGACGCGTTCCGGTCGATAAGAACCCGGCGACGTTCAAAGGAATGGAGCATGTTTTCGATCTACGGATCGGAAAGTTCGCGCGGGGAGAGACGGATAGCTACGCATTCGCTACGCCGCTCGAAGCCAAGCAGTACGACGCGGAATTGCGTGAGGTGCTGCCCCGCGTGAAGGAGTACATCCTCCAGAACGCGGAGGTCGAGAACAAGAGCGACAGCTTTGAGCTCTGATCCGGTCGGCGAGTTTGCCAGCTCGTTTGGCGGCATCATCCTGGCCGCGGTCGCTGTAACGGTCCTGCTGCTGGCGCTGCTTCTGGCGCCAGTCTTCGCCGTGGCGAGCGTTCCGATCGCCGCCTACGTCTACTATCGCAACTCTCCGGCCAAGAAGGAGAAGGAAGCGCGGGCCAGGACCGAAGCCTTGTACCGCCAGGCTTTGGCGTTTGCGCCGCCGGACATCGATCGACATCTCGACATGATGATCGATGGCCTCAAGGAGCCGGCCATCTCCGTTGCGATCGAACTCTACAAGCTGGAGGGCATTCGGCCGCCGCCTCCGGTCCCGCCGATCTGTGACGGCATTGAAGGCGCGCGATATCGGGACCAGCTCAACCGCTACATCAACACGGCGCACGACGCAGATCAAACTGATGCGTTTGTGGAGGCGCTTGTCGACTGCCTGCCTGACTATGAGGAGAGCGAAGGCATCTTTAGAGCGACGGCCCAGCTCACCAACCGGGAGATCGAGCAGTTCATCCTCCCCTTCTATCAGTATGACGATCACTTCCGCGAACTGAAGAAGGTCCTCGACAGAAATCTTCTTGCGCAGAAGGGGGTCATGCCGTCCGACTACAAAGGCGAGAACTGCGCGTTTGCGTACCTCAAAGACACACCGCTCCTGCCGCTTGAGAAACGATCGTATCGTGTCGACCTGGATGCTCGCTTCGAACACACCCAGATCATCGCTGGCAGCGGATCAGGCAAGAGCAAGTTGATCGAGTTCCTGGTTCATCACGATCTCGATCTGGACGAGGACGCCTGTGTCATCGTCATCGATAGCCAGAAGCAGCTGATCGATCGGCTCGCCAATATCGATATCCCGATCGACGAAGTTGCGGTCTTCTCGCCGCACCACAAGCTCGGGATCAATCTCTTCGACATGAAGGCCCAAGGCGAAGAGGACGTGATCGCCGTCGTCGACCTTCTTGAGTATGTACTGTCGTCGCTCATGGACGCCGAGCTGACCACCAAACAGGCGACGCTGTTCAACTACGCCGTCCACCTTCTGATGACCGTCCCCGGAGCGAACCTCACATCGCTTCGCCAACTGCTCCGCAAGAATGGCATCGATGGTTTCCGCGACCATGTGTCGGCTCTGCCGGAAACAGCCCGCGAGTTCTTCGAGACCGAGTTCGCACAGCAGGGGTACAACTCGACCAAGGAAGAGATCATGTGGCGCGTGGATTCCATGCAGCGGAATCCTGCCTTCGCGCGCATCTTTGGCGCGTCGCACAATCCGGTCGACATGTTCGAAGAGATGAAGCGCCGGCGCCTGATCCTAATAGACACCGACGTCAACCATCTTGGCGACCGAGGTTCCTCATTCTTCGGCCGGTTCTTCATCGCCCTTATCCTCAAGGCGTCGCGTCAACGGTTCACCGGCAAGCACCGGCCGGTCTATCTCTACATCGACGAATGCGCCGCCTACCTCGACAGCCGGCTTGAGCTGATGCTCCAGCAAGCTCGTAAGGCGAATATCGGCGTTATTCTCGCACACCAGGATCTTGAGAAGGCCCGGAGCAGCGGCATCCTTTCCACTATCCTTGGAAACACGGCCACCAAGTTCGCGGGACGGCTATCTGATGCTGATGCAAGGGTCATGGCCGCGAACATGGGCACGACGCCCGACTTCCTCAAAGCCCTCCCGCGCTATCATTTCGGCATGAGTGCGATCGGCCGCACGACAAGCGCAGTCTCGGCCGATGTGAATGTGCTCCAGGATATTGAGCAGCGGATTGACCACGCGGAAATGGTCCAGGAGATGGAGCGCCGCTATGGGTCCGAGCCGGCCGCCGGAAACTCAAGGCCCGACGTCTCGGAACCGGTCCAGCCTCTGCCTTCAATGTCGAGTCCGGACGACGATATTCAGCCATCCAGCCGCATGTAGCGAGATCGTGATATTCACGCGCTGAAGCGCATCCTACCTCGCCCTGACGTATACTGGTGCATAGCGAACGTGTCCGGCCTTCCGCCGGCACGATAGCGCTTCCCCCTATGGAAACGAGATCACTAGGACGAGGCCTGTTTCGTGCCCAGCCGGAGGCCGCTGACCGTATCAATCTACGGCCAACCGAGCGCCAGAAGAGGTGGATGCAATTCCTCAACCTCCATGGTTGTCTACCCACTTCGTATCTCTTCGGACTGGAGCAATCTGAGCCTTTGCGCGACGACAATGGCGACTTGCCCGCGCACTATCTTTCCTACATTCGAGCAGCGCAGCATCAGCTGCTGCGGCTCTGGAGAGCGGGCTTCATCTGCCGTCCGATCCAGCAGCGTGCCACCGATAACGCGAACTACCACGAGTATGTCTACGACCTGACCGAGAAGGGCAGGGCGTACCTGGTTGACGACGGCCTTTGGCTCGACTCTATCCGTCCGACCGGTCCGTGGGTCCACCAACTCTTCGTGTCATGCGTCACGGCGTCGATCGACCTGCTCTGTCGCCGGGACGGCTACAGATACGTTCCCCCGCACGAGTATCTGGCCGGTAAGTCGATGAAGGTAGATGTTCCGTTCCGCTGGAAAGATGGCCGCGTTCACACCCAGCCTCTCTGTCCGGACGCCGTGTTCGCAATCGACTATGGGAAGAACCGCTATATCGCCTTCGCCCTGGAAGCCGATCGGAATACTGAGACTGCGGTTTCTAAGAAACGCCGTAGCCCTACAGTCAAGACTCACGAGCGCACCATTCGCCAGTACGCCGGGTTGATCGGCGGCAAGTTGTACAAGAAGGCCTATGCGCGCGAAGCTCACATGGTGCTTCTCTTCATTACCGTGTCGCCGGGCAAGGCCCGCAAGTTTGCCGATCTGGTTGGTCCGGCGATCGGGGCCTGCTCGTACATCGCTGCGGGTCACGTGGAGGAGATGGGCATACCGTTCAAACCGCCGCCGATCCTTGAGGACATCTGGAGTGGTGATTTGCTGCGCTTCGGGAAAGAGCCGTTCGTAATGAAAAAAGCCGCCTAGCAAGTGCTAGGCGGCAAGGCGGTCGCGGTGTGGGAGGATCACTGCGCCGAAATCCATTCGGTCGCCTGATCGGCGATCTTGGCGAGAACTGGCAAATCGGCGTGGCCGAAACTGTCGCCGTCCTGCCACTCACCCTTGTCGTTCTTGAACGAGCGGGTGACCGTGGTGTTGTAGTGGTCGCCGTTCTTCCAGATCGTGCCCTTGATGTAGCCGATCCTGATCGTATGCGCGGGGCTATTGGTCTTGGGCATCGAGCCCTCCTTCGTTGCGGTCTGGTACAATTCTACCAGACGGTTCACTCAGAGGAGGCCGAGATGGGGACAGTCCCATTCCTCGATTTTCAAGCCATCAAACGTGCATACTCGATCGACGAGATGATGAGCATGACTGGCCTGACCTTCAAGAAGGAAGGTCAGTCATTTCGCTGCGAATGTCCCCATCATGGCGGCGGCAAGCGCGGACTGGTCGTCACGCCCAACAAGCCCGATGAAAAGGGTGATCCCGGCGTCTTCTACTGCTTTGGGGAAAAGGCTGGCGGCGACCGCGTTGCCCTCCTCGCTCACGTAAGAGGCAGCAAGCCCTACGCGATCTTCAAGGAGCTTCAGGCGAAGCGATCACCAACATCGCAGGTGTCGATTGAGACCCCTGCTACCCCTCCCGAAGAGAAGGAGGAGGGCAGCTCGAAGGAACGTGGTTTCCGAGAGCTGCCCTACCTGGAAGCAGACCACGCTGCTGTACCTGCCGAAGGCTTCCCACCAGAGATCGCCTTGGCAGCAGGCATCGGATTTGCACCGCGTGGACACTTCCGTGGAGAAGTTGCGGTGCCCATCCGGAACAAGGCCGGTATGCTTCTGAGCTATATATCCATCAAAGACGGTATCGTCAAGATGCCGCCAAAGTGGATACTTTGAGCGCTTCGGCGCTCTTTCTTTTTATACTTACTCATATCCAGCTTGAGAAAATATCGAACAGACACGCGTGCTACAATTTTGGAAGGATCAACCAAACGGGAGTTCTTCCAAATGACACTGATGCTGCATGCTGGGGCCAGCCCAATTGACTATGATGGACTGCGCACCCTCACCACGCCGGAGGCGACCTCGACTCACGTCCCGGTTCCGCACTTCCGGCTCGTTGACCTGGTCACGTATAGTCTCGGTTACTGCGGCCACGAAGTCGTAGACCGTGCGTTCGGCGTCACGCCGGACGGAATGCGCTTCTTCGGCGTCCTGACCCTTCTCAGCCCCTACACGGGGTACGCGGACGTGGTCGGCCTCCGGAACAGTCATGACAAATCCCTTCCGGTTGGCGTCTCATTCGGATCGTCCTGCTTCGTCTGTGACAACCTTGCCTTCGTCGGCGACTCCGTCATCAAGACCAAGCACTCCGCCAAGCTGAAGACGCGGCTTCCCGGCCTCATCGGCGAACTGATCGAGCCCATCGCCGATCAGCGCGAAAGCCAGCATCGGAAACTCCTCACCTATCAGAAAACGGAGCTTTCCGACGATGACGCCGACCGGGCGATTATGAAGATGTACCGCGAGGACATCATCAACGTCACCCGCATTGCTGACGTTCTCGGCCAGTGGGAGCGGCCGACTCATGACTGGGGAGACAAGACCGCCTGGCGGCTCTTCAACGCCACCACCTTCGCCCTGACCGGCAAGGTGCTGGAAAAGCCGGCCGTGACGACCAAGCTCCATCAAGTCATCGATGGCGTCTGCGAGTGGGTGCAGTGATGCTCCAAAACGCGCGCCGACGATATCTGCTCGGGGTGTTCACGGTCGAGCGCACCTCACAAGGCTGGCAGTTTTGCCGGTCGGGACAGGAGAAGGAGAGGGGTGCTTGGTCGCGTCCCTATTCCAGCATTGCGTCAGTGACGCTCATGGTGGCTCGCCAGCTTCGAAGGGAAGTTGAGCGGCGAGACGCGCCATACAATGTAGATTAGCCTTGACCCCGCCATAGTGCGGGGTCTCTTCTTGGAGGCCGATCGCGAGGGATAGAGATGTTCCGGCTTGGTCACTTGATTGCGGTTGCATTCTTTTCGTCGATCGGACTGAGCGCGCATGCTCAAGACGCCCCATGGTGGCAGGACGCGTTTGTTCCGGAGGGTACAGCTACGTGTGCGGGCGCCGACAACTACGCCGCGTTCGAGGGGAAGACCGCATTATTCCACGAGGTGACGTGCAAGATCACCGGCACGGTTCCGATACGCGGAATGGATGGCGTGATCCTCGATCTAAAGTGTGAGGAACATGGCGGCGTCGAGGGCGTCACCTTTGAACGGCGGCAGCTCCTGCTGAAGGTTGAAGAAGGCGTCATCAGCTATCCGCCCGGGGATAAGATGGTTCGATGCCCGATTATCAAGACTTTGGCCGAGGGACCAAGTTTTAGCTGCTCCGGACGTCTATCCGATGCAGAGCAGATCATCTGCCAAGACGAGGAATTGGCAGCTTTAGACCGAAAGCTCGCCGCATACTACAAGACCGTCGAGGGCCTTGCGGCAAAGACAATGTGGGGGATCGAGCGCGAGACTCCAGCGTCGACCTGGTTCAAGAGTCAAACCGCCAAAGAATGGCAATGGCGCGAGAAAAACTGCCATGACCGTGATTGCCTTATGAGCTGGTACTGGAGGCGCACCGCGCTCTTGAAGTGGTTGGCGACGGCCGAACATGGGCTGGGCGACACCGAGCCGAGTGAGGTCAGGCAGTTGGCTGGGCGAGATGTTGTCGTCTCGTACCACATGGGGCTGATGCGGAACGTTTTGTACGGCGTCACCAGCGATGCGTACGAGACCCTGCCCGATGGCGATATCAAAGTGATCTCCGAGAGCCCATTCATCTATGAGGCCCAGTGGCAAAAGGGCTATCTCAAGCAGGGTGGGGCGTTTTGGTTCAATACCCTCCGCGATGCCCAACATCGCATTCTTGTAGTCTCACCGGCTGAGGAGGACAGCAAGGAGTGTTGGACCAAGCAGGAATTCTTTGCTTTGGCCAACCTCGACGCTGACAGATTTGCTCTCGTAAGCGCTGATCAGATTTGTGTGACGCGATGACGCCAGTTTGGAGCGTGGCCGGACTACTTGTTTTAGCGCTTGCAGCGATGGTTGAGCTAGCGCAGGCGCAACAGCGTGAATGGTGGCATGGCAACTACGTGCCAGATCAGGAGGGCGTTGGCTGCGACTTTGGCGATGCGATTGACACCTATGAGGAAAGTACCGTTTTCCCCGGAGGTGAAGTCGCATGTGCGATTGAAATGCGAACACCGATTAGGGGCATGGATGGTGTGATTCTCGACCTCTATTGCCGGTACACGGAAAACTATCGAGAACGTCGGCTGCTCCTAAAGCTCGAAGACGGAACGATGTATGTGTATCCACCTGGTGAGCGGATGCTTCGTTGCGATTGAGGCTGATATGAAACTCGCGCTTTTAGGCCCACTAGCTATTGGCATCCTAGTTTCGACTACCGCCGCGTCCGTGTCGCAACCGTCAACCTCTTGCAGTTGGAACCAGCAGGTTTGGACGGCCCTTTCACAAGAGGGACATTCCGACCGTCAGGAGATTCAATTCATCGAGGGTCTGGCTTCAGGTAGCCTCAGGGTAACCCAATATCAAAAGGACAGTGTCTCATGGACTTTGGAAGGTGAGTTCATGTGCTCGAACGGAGCGGTTATCTGCTACGTCCGTCTACCGCTAGTTCTCACGCCTGAACCAGTCTCAATTCCATACGAAATTGTCGAAGATGATGGGCGAGCATATCTCGTGATTCCGACGTTGTTTCAGACAGTGTACAACATGGAACGAGACACGCCACTTGAAGGAAATTTGAAATACACGGGGTTGAAGGTCGCTTGGCACGTTGAACCAACCGTCGAGGAAGGAGATATCATTAACGGTCATAATGTCTACAAGGCCACCGCCTGCCGGGCTCCTGCGTGCGTCTATGTTCACCAGCCGAAAGACGACTTGGCGCAGGTAGTCCTTCTAGGCGAACTCGAGGGGGCAGCGTCCTCATTGGCGTACTGGCACTCGGGATTGAATGAGGAGCATCAGTGTTCCTACAAGCCAGCGGAGGATAGTGGCTCATATTCTGTGACCTGCGATGACACCGCCAAGTCGGGAACGATCAGATTTACTGAGACGGAACGGCCACACATAGATCAAGGCGGCTTTTACTGGAATAAGGTCTGGTTCAAGAAGCAATGCAGCGGCGAGTGGTAGTTGATCCGTGATATGATTTAACGCGGCAGCACATCGCCCTACGATAAACTCATCAAACCCCCACGTTCCCTTTGGGGGTGAGATGAAGTCTCAACGTCGCACTGTTGCGCCGTCCCCCCAACGATATGCACACAGCCCTCTCCTGATTGAGAGGGCTGTTCTTCTTCGGCGTGGTACGATCAAGGGATATGGCAGAACCAACTCGCGTCCTGGTCGGAATCCCGACAATGGGCGCGATCCAACCAAACCTGGTATCCATCCTTTTGCGTTGGGCCAGAGAGGTCGAAGGCGACCAGATTGCCTTCTACTTCTCCGACTCCGTTGCGCCGGTTGATCGGGCTCGCAATCAGATCGTGAATTTTTTCCTGGGGAACCACGCTCGCTTCACGCACCTACTTTTCATCGACTCCGACACCGTGCCACCACCAGATGCCTTCCACCGGCTTCTTTCGCATGAGAAGCCGATTGTCTCGGGCCTCACGCCGATCTTGAACCTGAACAAGGAGACTGGTCGCTGGGAGACCTACGACAATTGCTTCCGTCAGCGTGTTAGCGGACCGGACGGAAAGATCGTCACCCACATCGCTGAACGCTTTACCGGCTTGCAGGAGGTTTTCCGCTGCGGGTCGTCCTGCATCTTGATTGCGCGCGAGGTGTTCGAGCGGTTGGTGCCGCAGCATGCACCGTTCTACGCCTTCGAATGCAACGATGACGGTACGGAACACAAGCGCTCGGAAGACATTCGCTTCTGTGACATGGCGCGGGAAGTCGGCTTCAAGATCTATGCCGACACAGAGGTTATTTGTCAGCATCACAAGAAGGCGGTCATCTAGGTGATACCATTAGGGGTGAAGCGGTTGGTACATCGTCGCGCCTTTGCATAGGAGGCAGCGGACAGCAGGAGTTCGAATCCCTGGCCGGTGAAAGTCCGGCGCTCATATGTCTGGTGACCTGTCCGTGACGATTGCCGTTCAATTCGGCACGCTTCACATTGTGCTATTATTTTCCTGATGGCTGGACGACCAACCGAATACAACGACAACATGCTCCTGAAGGCACAGGAGTATTTGGCGTCAGCCCACGACTACGTCGACAACGAAGGAAAATTTCACGTCAAGATACCGAAAGCGGCCGCCATGGCGCTTCATCTTGGTGTCGCACGTTCGACGCTCTATGAATGGGCGAGATTGCACCCTGAATTTTCAGACATATTGGAGCGCATGAACGCGATGCAGGAAGATCGCGTAATCGACCGCGCAGCCGCAGGAATTTATAACTCCAATATCGCCAAGCTCCTCCTTGGTAAGCACGGCTACTCAGAAGAGCAGCATCTAACTCACGACGCCGGTAGCACGCTCGCGGCCGCAATCGCCGCGGCCGCAGCACCGCATGTCATCCCAGAACGAAAACGTCCAAAAGGCGCTGGAAAGGTTCCGGAATGATCCGGCCTACTTTCACCGGGAAATCCTAGGCCACGAGCCTTGGGAGAAGCAGCTCGCCATCAGCGAGAGCATCCGGGACCACCGCAACACCGCCATCCGTTCGAATAACGGCTCAGGCAAAACCTACCACATGGCTCGCGAAGCCCTGCGCTTCCTTTACGCGTACGCGCCCGCCGTCGTCATCAACACCGCACCCACCTGGACGCAGGTCGAGAACCAGTTCTGGCGGAACCTTCGCGACGCATACAACAAGGCCAGGGTGCCGCTCGGCGGTCATCTCCTCAAGACGCAGCTCACTCTTGCTGAGGACTGGTTCGCTACCGGTGCAGAATCGTGAACATGGCAAAAGCTTGTGTCGCGATTACAAGGTGGCAGGAGGCAATTGCTTCGTCGTTGCAAACACACCCGCGAACGTCTCAGAACGGAAAGACGACAAACCGTCCTGGGTTGCTGGGTGGGTTTCGGTAGGGCCAAAGGAAGCCACTGATGGTCGAACATATTGCGGTGTTATTTCCCCGCAAGGCATAGCCTTTTCGCTGTATAGTGACAAATCCGTTGATGTGCTTCTAGTGAACGCTAACGACGAGTTCGTCTCTCGGTTTGGGCAAATCGATCGGGACGCAGTGCACGCAACGCTGGCATTTGACGAATTGCAATTCGGCATTCGAATGAGGGTGCAACCTGGCGCAAAGAGAAGAGACGGAGCCCCCTCTAGGACGCTTTTCGGTCCTGTCCCGAATGAACTAGTTGACGCTGCTTTGCTCGCAGCAAGAAACAGCCGTGCCGTAACGGTCTCCGCATCAAACAAGCAGCCGGTTGGAACCTTCTCGCTCAAGTCGTCAGGTAAGGCGTTGGCATGGGCTGAGGAATGCGCCCTTGGAGCCCCGACCATTGGTGAAATCAAACCTGTTGTTAACACGAATGCATCTGTTCTTACTGAGCTGGATTTGAAGTCGATGCGTGCCCAAGTTCAGCGGTGTTGGAACATCCCGGTTGTAAAGGATGACGCTGAAGAACTTTATGATCTAAAAGTCTCAGTACAATTCCAACTAGCCCCTGACGGCAACTTGATCGGTCAACCGAAGGTCGTCAAAGGTGGCGGTGACACAGGGATCGAAAAGGCGGCCGCCGAAGCCGCTATGCGTGCGGTAATTCGCTGTGCTCCGTACAAGCTGCCTCCGGAGAAGTACGCATCCTGGGCCACCATCATTGTGGCTTTCGATCCGAGCGAAATGTTCTAGCGAGGGGGAATTCGCCGTTTACTTGACGCGGAACAAACGCTTCACCGAAGTGCTCAGCCCGGAAGCGAGAGCTTCAGCCAGGCCTACCGCCGAACTCACAATGATAATGCCCCCGGGCACGGTGATGAACAGCAGGATGGACTCCTCCGGAGCTACGGCCCATCCCATGTAGGTGCCGATAAAGATCGGCAAGTTCGTCTTCGTTTTCGTGATAACAGTTTGCAAACTCAGCAAGTCAGGCGGCGACCGCTGGATCACAAAGGGCTCGGTGAGCACGAAGTCCACAACGTTGGGATTCTTGATCGACCGCTCCGGCCTTCGAAATTCAAACTCCCTGTCGTCCGTCAAAAACACATCGATGTAATCGCGAAGGCGCTCCTCATTGATCTCGCCATGATCAAAGGGCATCTGACGGAATGCCTTCAAATTATCGAACGGCATGAGGTTCGTCGTGTCGCCCGCGCACCACGCAATCCCAATCCCCGGTTCGACCTGCTCTTCGCCCCTACCTCCCCGACGCCAGGAGCGTCGACCCTCAGACAAAACCTGAGACGGATCGAAGTACATCCAAGTTGTGATGATCCGCATGGCCCAGCCCCCTTGCGCCGCTATCCCCAACGCGACCTTGCCGGCGTTATGGGTATGGTATGCTATCCGTATGCCAATCGTGAATGCAAAATGCGGCTCAGCCGTAGGCGAGAAAGAGGGCGCGAGCGTCGTACCTTCCTTCGCGTTCACGCGCGGCATCACACTAACCCCGGCTCCGGCTGGGGTTTTTGTGTGGCCAGCTGGCCATCGTGTCGAGGGCTAAGTCGCTAGCGCACGTAAAATGGCTAGGGAACTACAAGGGGGCTGTTCTCAATTACCGAGGCAAACCCGACAAACAGAGCCAGCACGCTGAGAACTCATTTGCTGTGCGGCCTCATATTATCAAGAGCGCTCCGTTCTTGAAGTTCCTACCGCCACGGAGGGACATAGGAGTGCTGTAACTCATTACGAAGCAATGGGACTACTCGATGCGGAGGTCGGCCTCAAAGCTCCGATCGTCCACGGGCGGCAACTAGAAGCCGTCGCGAATCGGATGCTAAAGCGCAAGAAGGTGCGACGAGGGATAAAGAGGCGGCCGATCCCACGAATGACGTACCGAGCGTACATCGCTTCCGATTATTGGAGAAAACGGAAGCTTCGCTACTTCGGCAAATTCGGCAAGCGATGCAAAGTTTGCGGCCAAAAGGCTGGAACCACTCTCCATCACAAGGTGTACGACCCGAAGGTGTACGGCCGCGAGCCGGACGAGGCGCTAGTAGCGCTGTGTCCCCACCATCATCGAGACTACCATCGGCACTTCGGCGTCCAGGCCGATATGATGGAGACAACCGACCTATTCATCCAGCACGAGAGGCAGATGGTTGCGTTCGAAAAATCGACCGACTGGCTCGAAACCTTAACCCGCCCACAAGCATGAAAGCCCTAGCCAATCTTCTCTCACAACCGTCACTCCTTGAGCCGTCAAAACATGAACACGAGTTCCAAGAGCTTTGTGCCGAACTGGAGCCGATCTACGGCAAGGCGATTTGGGTGCTGCCTACTCGCCCATACGCCACTGAGCACAAAATCAGGAAAGCGCATGAGATCGCTTGCAGGCGCGGCAAGACCACGCTGGCGTACCTGACCGGCATCGTGAAGCGACTTTGACCCTTGAAACCGCGACGGCCAGTTCATAGATGCCGCGGCGGAAAGTTGGTGCCGAGGAGATACGCCACTTTACGAAATAGTCGGAGCGTGTTCGGGGGTCACTTGACCGGACTACAGGCTTAAAAATCCCCAACTCGCTGGCCTCATTGCACGTGCCGCCTACTTCCAAGGGACCCGCGTGCAGAGACATGGAGATTGCTATGAAAGTAGCGTTTCTTGTCGAAGCCAGCCAGCCAAACGGAGCCAATCTCCGAATGGCACTGGGGTTTGAAATACCCCTTGTGCTGATTTCGGCGGTAGCCGCTCTGCTGCGGTTGTTCTGAAAGAAGGCCACTCCGGAAACGGGGTGGCCTTTCTTGTTGCCGCAGCCCGAAAAAGTGAGCCTATGGTGAGCCTAGGATTTTCCGAGAGGTTACTAAGCCATTGAAATGGCTGGTAGCGGAGGAGGGATTCGAACCCCCGACACAAGGATTATGATTCCTCTGCTCTAACCTACTGAGCTACTCCGCCTTGCCCCGAGGAACGGGTCCGGACCGCGTGGCGAACCGGCCCGAAAAGGCCCGCGGATATAGGCGTGCGCCTTCCGGCCTGTCAAGCATCGGGCAGGCATCTCGCTGCGGCGCGAGAGCGCGGCGGAACAGCCGGCGCGGAGGCCCTCGCAGGCCGTGGCCGGGGCGGGGTTGAGTTCGGCCCGGCGCGCGGCTATGTGTCCGCCCCGAAAGGCCTCGGGGATTGATGAAAGCGCGCGTTGCCGTCCTGGGTTGCGGATACTGGGGCTCGAACCATATCCGCACGCTGAAGGGGCTCGGCGCGCTCCACGCGGTGTCCGATGCCAACGGCGCCCGCGCCGAAGGCTTCGCCGCCGAGCACGAGTGCCTGGCCATTTCCCCCGACGATCTGATGCGGCGCGACGACATCGACGCGATCGTGCTGGCGCTGCCGCCGCAGTTCCACGCCGAGTTCGCCATCCGCGCCGTGGAGGCCGGCAAGGACGTGCTGGTCGAGAAGCCCATCGCGCTCACCGTGCCCGATGCGGAGCGTGCGGTCGCGGCCGCGCGCGCCCGGGGCCGGGTCTTCATGGTCGGACACGTGCTGCGCTTCCATCCGGCCTTCGAGGAACTGAAGGCGCTGATAGACAAGGGCGAACTGGGCGAGGTGCGCTACATCCACTCGCATCGCCTCGGGCTTGGCAAGTTCCACACCGAGAACGACGCGCTGTGGGATCTCGCGCCGCACGACCTGTCGATGATCCTGGCGATCACCGGCACGGAACCGGTCGAGGTCCGTGGCGAGGGGGCGGCGCTGCTCGACCGCCTCTCCGATTTCGCCCATCTGCACATGCGGTTCCCGAACGGCATGCGCAGCCATCTCTTCGCGTCGCGCCTCAATCCCTATCGCGAGCGACGGCTGACCGTCGTGGGCACGGGCGCTATGGCCGTGTTCGACGACGTGGAACCGTGGAGCCGCAAGCTCGCCGTCTACCGCCACGCGGTCTGGCAGGACAGCGGGGCCTGGGCCTTCACGCAGAACGAGCCAGCCTATGTGCAGGTCGGCGAGGGCATGCCGCTGACGCGCGAACTGCAGCATTTCCTGGATTGCGTGGAGACGCGCGCCGAGCCGCGCACCGGCGGCGAGGAAGCGATCAGGGTGCTGAAGATCCTGACGGCCGGAACCGTTACCCACGGGTCCTGACGCTCAGGCGGCGCTCAGGGGCGCTGCCGCAAGCCTGGAAAGCATGCGCTCCGCCTCGGGTCGCCGCTCCGAGCGGGCGATGAAGCCGCCGCCGTAGACACGGGCGTCATCGCCGTCGTCACCGTAGAGGACGCAGGCCTGGCCGGGCGCGACGCCGGTCTCGCCGTCGATCAGTTCCACCGAGGTCAGGCCGTTCACGTGGCGCAGGACGGCGGGTCGCGGCGGCCGGCTCGACCGCACCTTGGCGAAGAGTTCGATGCCTTCCGCCGGGGTCTCCTCGATAGCCGCGTCGCCCAGCCAGTTCACGTCGCGCAGGTAGACGCGCCGCGTCTCCAGCGCCTCGCGCGGACCGACCACGACGCGGGCGCGCGCCGCGTCGATATGGACCACGTAGAGCGGTTCGCTCGATGCGATGCCGATGCCGCGCCGCTGGCCGATCGTAAAGTGCAGGATGCCGTCGTGGCGGCCGAGCACGCGACCGTCGATGTGGACGATCTCGCCCGGGTTGGCGGCTGTCGGCCTCAGCTTGGCGATCACGTCGGAATACTTGCCCTGCGGCACGAAGCAGATGTCCTGGCTGTCCGCCTTTGCGGCGACGGAAAGGCCCATCTCGTCGGCCAGCGCGCGCACGGCCGGCTTCGGCAGGTCGCCGAGCGGAAAGCGCACGAAGTCGACCTGGTCCTGCGTGGTTGCGAACAGGAAGTAGCTCTGGTCGCGGTCCGCGTCGCGCGGCCGGTAGAGCGCGCGATGCGCGCCGTTCGGGCGCGAGCGGACATAGTGGCCGGTGGCAAGCGCCTCTGCACCGAGATCGCGGGCGGTCTGGAGGAGGTCGGCGAACTTCACCGTCTGGTTGCACGAGACGCAGGGGATCGGCGTCTCGCCGGCGACGTAGCTTTCGGCGAAGGGGTCGATGACCGCCTTCCTGAACCGCTCCTCGTAGTCGAGCACATAATGAGGGATGCCGAGCGTCTCCGCGACCCGGCGGGCGTCGGCGATGTCCTTGCCGGCGCAGCAGGAACCGGCACGGTGCGCCGCCGCGCCATGATCGTAGAGCTGCAGCGTGACGCCGACGACGTCATAGCCCTGCCGCTTCAGGAGGCCGGCCGCGACGGACGAGTCGACACCGCCCGACATCGCGACGACGATGCGGGTTTCCTCGGGCCGACCCGGCAGGTCCAGGCTGTTCATCGATCGGTTCTGCATTCCAGTGTCTGACGCAAGGCGCTTCTTTGCCGCCGGGAACTATGTAGGTCAACTGGAGCGGGACCGCCATGGCGGCCGCTGGCCGGTCGTTCGAATGCGGCGGAAAAGCGTAGCAATCCGTTCAGCTTCGTTACCCTAGGATTACGGTCAGTTTAGGCAAATCTTAAAGCTGTCGCGGTACGTTGCCCCGGATTGGTTCTGTAGTTTTGCGTTCCTGTAGAGAGTCTGATGACCGATCTTGTTAGGCCGCGCGTAAAGTATGTGATCGGGCCAGACGGCAGTCCGCTCACCATCGCCGACCTCCCGCCCAGCAACACGCGGCGGTGGGTCATCAGGCGCAAGGCGGAAGTCGTTGCCGCGGTGCGCGGCGGCCTGCTCAGCCTCGAAGAGGCGTGCCAGCGCTACAAGCTCACCACCGAGGAGTTCCTGTCCTGGCAGGCCTCCATCGACGAATACGGCCTCGCCGGCCTGCGCACGACGCGCATACAGCAATACCGCCACTGATGGCCGTGCGCCGGCCTCAGCCGGCGCTCCAAACCTCCCCTGTTTGTAAGTCTTCCGCGGCCAACCAGGTCGCCGATTGCCATTCCGGCTTCATCGAAGCCGTTCGGCTTTGTGCTTCAAGAAGCCGTCTGGTTCTCCGTCGGCATGTATCCTGGCCGTCCATCGACAATCGGACACGAGAGCGCGGGGTGCGAATGGACAGGTTCGTCGTGATTTCCGGATGTTCGGGCGGCGGCAAGTCGACGCTGCTCGACGAACTGGCGCGGCGCGGCTTTGCGACCGTGGCGGAACCCGGGCGCCGGATCGTGGCCGACGAACTGCGGACAGGCGGGCGGGCGCTGCCCTGGGACGACGCGGTCGCTTTCGCCCGGCGGGCGATCGAGCTTGCGCAGGCAGATCGTGAAACAGCGCCGGCGGACGGTTGGGTGTTCTTCGACCGCGGGTTGATCGACGCCGTCGCGGCGCTCCAGCATCTCACCGGAGACGCGGTCCTTGCCCGCGTCTCGGCGCGGTACAATCGCCACGTATTCCTCACTCCACCATGGCCCGAACTCTATCGCCCGGACAACGAGCGTCGCCACGGATTGGGCGAGGCAGTCGCCGAATACGATCGGCTGGTCGAGGCTTACGCCGTGCTCGGTTACGAGACACACATGTTGCAGAAGGTCGATGTCGGTCGACGCGCGGACCGCGTCCTGGCCGTTCTGGAAGCCGGCTGATTGACCCGCTTGCAGGTCGGGTCGTTGTCAGCCCGCCATGGCTGCCCGGCCGGCGCCGTCGTCGCGGATGCGCGCATCACGCGATTCGAGCATCTCCGCCTTGGAAAGCTCCGCTTCAGCTTCGGCAAGTAGAGATTCGGCGGTCTTCTTCTGGAAGGCGAGGTCGGCCTGCGAATTCTTGAGATTGTCCCGGCGCAGGCGGGCCGCCTTGGCGAAGGTCGGGTAGGCGAAATGATTGATGTCGGTGATGCCCGACTTCTTTTCCTCGGAGGCGATCTGCATATCCAGCTCGTTCGCCATCCGGTCGAACTCGGCGATCATCAGGTCGAGCTGGGCGATCCGGCGCCGCTTCTCGGTGACCTGGAACTGCTTGAGCCGGACGAGGTTTTCCCGTGACTTCATGACTCGGAACTCCACACAACGCACACGCCAGGCACGAACCCTTCACGCCCCCCGGCCCGATACACCCACCGGGGACGCTCCCGCCGCAAATGCCATTCCCCGAACAATGGGAAACGGATTCCTAACTTTCTTCGCGGCCGGTAACCATTCGTTTACGGGCATTGTTAATCATACGCGTCAGGACTTAAGGCACGGTAAAGGCCGCGCGTCGAAAACCGGGGTCGGCAAGTCGAAACCGCAGATTGGCTTGCCTGAGACCGTTAAAGTTACGCGTGAAGTCGGTACCCGAATTTTTCCGCATAAGATTCAAGAGGGTGTGTCGAGAAGCTGTCAGGCCCGGTTTCGCTTGCAAGGCCAAATTAGGGTTTGTTAACCATTCGATGGCAGCTTCCGATTCAGGCAATCACTGCTCCCGCGTCCGCCAGTGCCCGAGGGGCGACCGGCAGCAGAGAAGGGGAATGAAATGCGCGTTCTGCTGATTGAAGACGACAGTGCGACGGCACAGAGCATCGAGTTGATGCTCAAATCCGAGAGCTTCAACGTCTATACGACGGATCTCGGAGAAGAGGGCGTCGACCTCGGGAAGCTGTACGACTACGACATCATTCTCCTGGACCTGAACCTTCCCGACATGTCGGGCTACGAAGTGCTCCGGACGCTGCGGCTGTCGAAGGTGAAGACGCCGATCCTGATCCTCTCCGGCATGGCCGGCATCGAGGACAAGGTGCGCG